>Ga0160433_100064_pt1 | contig 117234 bp, 167 predicted proteins | sample HID1972K_E0MG_FD_108235 | JGI IMG/M metagenome (GOLD analysis project Ga0160433, IMG submission 108235) | Enriched pill bug-associated microbial communities from UW Madison campus, WI, USA - HID1972K_E0 MG | ecosystem: Host-associated > Arthropoda: Insects > Digestive system > Unclassified ...
AGGATTTGATAAAAATGAAAGGTTCCCAAACGGGGAGAATGGGAACCTTTACTAACCAATTATAAACCTAAATTATGATGACACAAATATAGTGTACATTATACACTTATTCAAATTTATAATGATTTTATTTTAATATTTTTAAAGCTAACATTATCACCATGATCTTGTAGCAAAATATGGCCCTTTTCGGCCTCACCAAAGTTAGTCCAATCTTTATATTTGCTACCAGCAACCAGCTTACGATACTCTTCTGAGCCTCTCACGTACGATAAGACTACTACTCCATTCAAATAATGTTCAACTCGTTTATCCGGATAAGCAACAATTCTACCACGGTTCCACTCTCCTACCGGACGCATAAAACGAGGCTGTTTATTGGAAGTAATCAGATCATATAAAGAGGCGATCGTACGATTACCATCTTTACCTAATTTAGCATCCGGATGCACATCATCATCCAGGATTTGATACTCTAAACCAATCGCAGATCCGGCACTTTGTTCAGCTAACGTAACGAAATACTTCACGCCGCTATTGGCTCCGGTTGTCAACTTAAACTCGAAGGAAAGATCAAAAGCACTATACTCATCTTTTGTTACAATATCACCACCATTTGTAGATTCTGCTCCATCCGATGCTAGCACTGAAAGTATACCATTTGATATTTCCCATCCTTTTTCAGGAAAAGTATCTTTATGAGCACCTACCCATCCATCACTTGTTTTTCCATCAAAAAGCAATTTATAGCCATCGTTCTTTTCCTGATCAGATAGATTATTAGTCGTTAGATTAACAACATATACTCCAGTTGGAAATTCTTTTGGTGTCAGATTTTCTGTTTGCAATTCTATATGTTTGAAATACACTTTTTTACCAACTTGCTCATCGCTAGATACGGCATGCACCTGTAAACCAATGAATCCAGTTGCATCTAAGGTGTCAATAACATAGGCAATCGGGGTATCGTTAATCCAGGTCTTCAATTCATTTCCGATACTCTCAATTCTAAAATGATTATACTCTCCCACTTTAAATACTTCCTTTGCAGGCGGATTTAAATCAAGGGGATAAAGCCACATTCTACGTGCTTCATCATATATTCCACCAGTCCATTTCCGATCGGAAGCATCCACTTCTACCTGCCTTCCAAATACCAAACCTGCACCATCCTTACCTGCCGGGTCAAACTGGCCACGTGCCATAATTCCCGAATTACTATTCACTCCTTCGATTTTAATATCTACATCTAAAATAAAATCACCATATTCCTTCTCGGTAATTAAAAATGTATTGGGAGTATTTTCAACTTGGGTACCAACTATTTCCCCATCAATAACTTCAAATGGGGCTGTTCCAGCTACTTTCGTCCAGCCATCTAATGTCTTACCATCAAAGATAGGCTCCAGTTTAACGGAAGATTCAGACTCGTTATTTCCTGACTGGCTGCAGGATTGAAATGATAATAGCAGGAACATAGCAGCAAAAGCGGTTGAAATATAAATTCTATTCTGCACAATTCTTTTAAAAGATTTTAAGATCATAGTAAAGGTTTTAAGATATTTTTTGATTTACCGAATATAATACTTTGAAATTAATCAACAAAAAGAAATCCCTGCCTTCGAAACCAAAAACCCTTTAATAGGCGAATAAAGAGTTTAAAATCTCCCTTGCTCTACTCAAATAACACTATTATAATACTACCTCCGTTGAGTCTTCGTTAAAAGACGCTAAAAACGAAGACTCAACGAAGGTATTACATAGCACAACGGAAGCATGTAAAGCAATGTATAATGAATGTCAGCATAATATAGCGACTTTTCAATTCGTAAGAAAATCCGTAAATTGCTGCCCAATATCACAAAATACATGAAAGATCAGCGGACTATCCATTCAAAAAACTATAAAAAGGGTTCTTTTCAGAACCTTTCTCTTACCCCAACAATGGCTCCTGATGTTTCTTTTTTTCATATACTTAAAGACATGTTTCGCCGGCCGAAAAGTATTCGTCCGCCACACATTATCCCGTCGGTTAAAACGGATTTAAAATCACTTTCGTCCAAAGAACCCTTAATTGTATGGTTCGGCCATTCATCGTATCTTATCCATTGCAACGGGAAGAATATCTTGGTAGATCCTGTTTTTAGCGGTTATGCATCTCCTTTGTCGTTTATGATAAAGGCTTTTAATGGTTCAAATATATATTCGGCTGATGATATGCCTGAAATTGATCTATTGGTTTTAACTCATAACCATTACGATCATATGGATATCCATACTCTCAATAAGTTAAAAGGGAAAACAAAGAACTATTTAACTACGATTGGTGTTAAACGATCTTTAGAAAGTCTTGGTATTCCGTCTCATAAAATAACAGATCTGGATTGGTGGGAGAAAAAAGAATATGATTATCATCTAAAATTAACAGCCACTCCGGCAAGGCATTTTTCTGGCAGGGGAATAAAAAGAGGAGGAAGTTTATGGGCTTCTTTTGTACTTGAAATGGAAGGGTATAAAATCTTTATTGGTGGCGACTCAGGCTATGACACGCATTTTAAATTAATAGGAGATACCTTTGGTCCTTTTGATTTAGCAATTCTTGAATGCGGTCAATATAACACATCCTGGCCTTTTATACACATGATGCCGGAAGAAACAGTGCAGGCTTGTTTGGACCTAAATGCTGTAATTCTCCTTCCGGTACACTGGGGCAAGTTTGCTTTGGCAAATCATCCATGGGATGAACCTATTCAGAGGGTTAAACATGCTGCTGAACAAAAAGGCCTAAAAATAACAGCTCCTATGATTGGAGAACCCATTATGATAAGAAAAGAGCAACCAAACGAAGAACAAACAGCTTCTGATAATTATTTGCAAAAAGAATGGTGGAGGCTTGACTTATAATAATGAGTTTCTAATAAAAATGATTATTTCTTTTTTTCAACTCTTCCACTTTCACGATCACTTTTTCTGCCAATAGCATAACCGCTACCTCCGCCAACAGCTGCTCCAATAGCAGCACCTCTGCCTGGTTTATCTTTATCAATTAAAGCTCCGCCTATAGCTCCTACGCCTGCACCGATTGCAGTACCTTTGGCAGCATCGCTCCAGCCTTTCTTCTTTTGTTCTTCAACAGCTTCCGGTGAAGCATGAATCACATTGCTTGTATTAGTTGTAGGTATGACATTCGATTCTTTTTTAGAATAACTTTTAGCCGCTTCCTGCTCTGCAAGTGCAGCTTTTGCAGCTTCTGCTCTTTTAAAACTATCAAGTTTCAAACTATCATTTACTCGCTTCTCTGCCATCTCTTGGGCTAGAACATCTTGTTTTTCACCTGATGCATTACCACATGCCGTTAGAAGGCCAACTGACATAGCAAGCAACATAACAAGAGTTATCGCATTATTTTTCATTATATCTTTATTTAAAGTATTTCAGAACATACATTCATTCCGGATTGATATAAGAAATAATTATGCCAGAATAGCAATAATACCTTAAATCGAATCGAAGTAAGTACTATCTAAATCCTCATAAATTGAGTTATTACTTAGAAATTCAGGGATGATATCTTTCATTTTGCGAACTACAGATTCATTATCTTGATTTTCATTGATCTTCAATAGTTCTAAAATAGCGGCATTCGCTTCCTGGTAAGAGTGGTTTCGTACTTTGGCAATATTTATTTTCTCATGATGGGTAGGTAGCGTAAGTTCTGAAGAAGCCAGAAGCTCCTCATATAGCTTTTCGCCTGGTCTTAAGCCAGTATACACAATTTTAATATCTATGCCTTCAACATAGCCTGCCAGCTGGATCATCTTCTTTGCCATATCAACAATCTTAACTGGCTTTCCCATATCAAAAACAAAGATCTCACCTCCATGCCCCATTGTACCAGCTTCTAAAACCAATTGTACGGCTTCAGAGATCGTCATAAAATAACGTGTAATTTCTGGATGGGTGACTGTAAGCGGGCCACCTTTTTCTATCTGTGAACGAAAACGCGGTATAACAGACCCATTAGAACCCAATACATTTCCAAAACGGGTAGTTATGAACCGAGTTTTTAGATTGGGTGAATTCAGTGACTGGATGTAAATTTCAGCAATACGCTTAGAGGCTCCCATTACATTGGTAGGATTAACCGCCTTATCTGTGGAGATCATTACAAACTTTTCAGCTTGATATTTAACAGCCAGGTCTGCAATATTTTTTGTTCCTCCTACGTTTACACCAACCGCTTCAAAAGGGTTATGCTCCATTAAAGGTACGTGTTTATAAGCGGCAGCATGATAAATTACCTGGATTTCATATTTCATAAAGATTGATTCCATCCGATTAAAATCACGTACATCAGCTACGATCATTTCAACAGAAACACCAGAAAACATCTCTTCTATCTCTAACTGAATAGTATGTAAAGGTGATTCAGAATGATCGCAAAGGATTAATAATGCAGGATCATATTGCAGAACCTGTCGCACAATTTCAGAGCCAATAGAACCGGCAGCACCGGTTATCAGAACACGTTTACTACATAAATCATCTTTTACACGGGTTTGATCGATTTTGATAGGTTTACGCTGCAATAGATCTTCGATACGAAGCTCATGCATCTGCTTCCGCTTAAGAGTTCCTGAAAGCCATTTACTGGATGGAGGCACTGTAATAACTTTGATCCCTAAGCGAATACTGCGTTCAATAACAACTTTTTTAGAGCGCTCATCCAAATTTTCGTGTACGATGATAAGCTCCTGTATCTTTTTATATTTCTTTAACTCTGGCAGTTCTTTAAAATGATAAACCTTTTTTTGCTCCATATAGCTATAAAGCCTGTTACGATTGATATCAATAAAGCCTACGACCACATAGTTTACTTCTTGGTTACTTTCCAATGCCTGCTTTACCAATATGGCATTTTTATCAGAGCCATAGATTAAAACATTTACAAACTCTTTACCTGCAAAGCGACGCGTTAAAAATTGAAAGATGTTGCGCCCGATTACACGTAGCATAACCAATAAGGAGGTGCAAATAAAGAAATTGATAAATACAATGAAAAAAAGATTTTGATGCTCGTCACCAATAATTGTTTGCGCGAACAGCAGCATAACGCTTAAAAAGATAACATTAAAAATAATGGAAACAGAGAATATGCGAAATAGATCTACGCTATTAGAATAGCGTAATAAACCTGTATGCATACGTCCAAGATACAGAGTTATAATTGCAATAATGGAAAAAGAACAGGTATAAATAGCGAAACGAACTGGATTTATTAAGGAAAATTCAAAACCTTTGACCAATAAGAAAGAGAAAGAAAAAGACCAGGAAACAATAAGTAAATCAAGAACCAAGATAGTCCATTTCGATACAGTCTTTCCCTCAAGAAGGAACTGTTTTAGCCGCTCTTTTAAATTGAAAACAAATTCATTCTGAATCATCCTTTAATGTATATGTTTCGCAAAGTTGTTGATAAATTTGTCAAAATTACTTAATTAATTAAGGGGGATAAAACAACATGTCCCATTTCAATAAATATAAAAAGTGCAAAATCTGTGCAAACAGTATCAAAAACGCCCTTTTTAAAATTGTGCAAAAAAACCAGATGTTTTTGAGGGTTGAATTTGGTTGAATTCTGCTTTAATTTTTAAAGCTGTTTTAAATAACCTTTAAAAGGTATCTTGAATCTATTTAACCTTTGAGCATTTTTAGTTCATTTTTAAAGTGTTCAAAGGTTGCTTCTAGATCATTGAGCCTTTGCCAAGCATCAGTTGGCGCGCTAAGATCAGAGCTTAGTTTCACACGTGCATACCACAGTTCCTTTATCTCATCCGGATATATCTGTAAGTTTGGATATTCGTTTCGATTTGTAATAGAATCAGATTTGCAAACGAGAAAACCATACTTAGAAACTCGGTTTAATACTCTCTTAACAACAATTCCCTTCGATTTAGTTACTATTATGTAGATTCGGTCATCTGTTATATGATCGATTGAATCAACCCACTCACCTATTACTATATCATGATTTTTTAAAGTTGGTGACATGCTATGGCCATCAGCTTCGAAGGCCCTAAATGTGCCGTTCCGTAGCCCTGGCAAATTGTATGCTGGTAAGCTTTGTATAAACTCTGGATCACCGTAACCTAATAGATATCCAGCCCTGGCTCGAATTGGAACTAATATAACATTCTCCCTACCTTTTAGATCGACTGTTACAACATGAGGCATACCAAAATTTAGAGTTGGGCTTGCAGTTGGGCTTGCATTTTTACCTATAGTTGGGCTTGCATTTTTAGTGTGTTTTGCATCTATACCCCCTGTTAGTGGCGGGGCTATCAGGCTACTTCCTTTCTTTAACTGTATTTTTTCTGCTGTTGAGATAGGGGTATCTGCATTAATATCATGAATATTATCTCTCCAAACAATAGGGATATTATCAATATATAATGAATTTATATCAACTCCCAAATTATACAAAAATAGTATATACTCCTCAGGTATAAATTTCTTCTTTCCGGTCTCCAAAAGGCTTATGTCCTTTTGTTTTAGACCGGAAATATCGGAAGCGTCACCCTGTGACAATCCTTTTAACTCCCTGATTTCCTTTAATTTATCCCAATTCATTTATTATAATATACTTTTTTTGTATTATTATATTGTTTGATATACATTTTTTGTATATTTGTGCAACAAAGCACTATTATTATGACCAAATATACAAACATTAAATCCAGATGTACTAAAAAAAGTTACATGATGACTGCAAAAGAGGTCGCTAATATGGTTGGATGTTCACAAAGCTACGTCAAGCAAGTAAGGGAGGGTAGAGTCAATTTAGATACGCCTCTTGTACAAAGAATTGTAGCTATCGATGCCATTGGAGCTGAAGGAAAGAATCTTCTTATAGAAGAGGTAAAGCGACTTGTAAAAATCGATTAAAATGCAATACCATAATAACATATTGTGTTTGACCTATGATGAGGTTATCAGCATTCTTCCAAAGGGAACGTATGATAGTTTAAAATCAAGAGGTAATATTAATGTTCATGGTATTGGAGGTAATGGCCGTATTGTTCTTATTGAGTACGAAACAATGCCGGTTAAATACAAGAAACTGGTTAAGGAAAACTACGGTGATCCTTACGCGTATGTTGCAAAACAACCCATTTTAAACAGTATAGAATGGGATTATGAAGCTAGCACATATTATAGCAGATATATCCTTCAAAATGGCTCAAGGTTACCTAATTCAAATACTGACATAGAAGGTAAACCTCAAATTAACTACGTACACCGTTATACAGAAGCTGCTAGCTGGCTTAATATGCTTATTAGGCTCACAAACGATAAGCCAGCTCTAAAAAGAGAGCTTAATATTACAATTATGGACTTTTGGGATACTGCAAGCGAAATGATCTCGCTTAAGAAAGTATCCCTTCCTGCTACTCCAAAGCGTTTAAAAGAGAAAATTAAGATATACCAGGCTAACGGTTACGAGAGTCTTATTGAGCTTCATAAATTCGGAAACTCTTTTAGTAAAAAGATAGCTGATGAAACCGCTGAAGCCTTCCTTCAGGAATTACTTGCTAATCCTAATAAACACGACGATACGATAATTGTCCGCTTTTACAACCAATGGGCTCTTGAGACCGGGCGTAAAACAATTACTGCTGAAGCTGTAGGGTATTGGCGTAGAAAATGGGCTAACATCTTATTATTAGAGCGTGAGGGTGTAGCTAAAACGTATAATAAACTAAGTAAACAAGGCAAACGTAACAGACCATCTGCACCATTGTTGCTCATTAACTCAGATGATAACATCCTAGATGCCTACTTTAGAAATAATGGTAACGACTATTTCAGGCCAGCACTGTATGTGGTTATTGATGCTTTTAATGATTATATACTAGGTTATGCCATTGGCAATACCGTTACAAAAGAGTTAATTAAAGAGGCTTACAGGAATGCACAAAGGCATGTAATGGAGCTGACCGGTGATGCCTATGTATGGCAGCAAATACAAACCGATCATTGGGGGATATCTGGCAAAAACACAACTGAATTAGAGGAATTTTATAACAGCATGGCACTGTTTTTCCCTGCCGGGCTTAAGAATTCACAAACAAAATATGTAGAACGCTCGTTCGGTACCACTTGGCACCAGATGGCTAAATTGAAATTCGGTCGCAACTATTCAGGCCATAACATTACCTCTAAAGAACGGATTAACCCGGATACCTTACAAATCAAAAACTTTCCTGATGTAAGTGAAATGCCGCGAATGATAGCAGACTTTATTGAGGCTATGCGACACACTGTTAACCCAAAAACAAACTTGGACCGTCAATCTGAATGGGTAAAAGCCTTTAGAGAGTCTGACAAATCGAAAAAACGATGCTTAAGTATTGAGGAGAGGTTACAGGTTTATGGCAAACAACACTCGCATTCCAACCGCATAACCGCTAGCGGCGTTGAGCCGGTTCTATTAGGTGAGAAACGTATCTATGAGCTGTCACAGGCTCAAATATTTGAGCATAACGGCAAAACAGTTCAAGTAACATATGATGAACATGATCTAAGTAAGGTACTGATCACTGACGGTAAAGGTTTACGGTTTGTGGCTTCTGAATACAAGCTATTGCCATCTGCAATAGCTGATTATGAACCAGGCGATGGTAAACGTGTGAATGCCTTAAAAGATGAGAAAAAACAACTGATGCCTATGATAAAAGGCATTGTTGACAAAAGAAAATCAGCACTTGAACGCGGCAGAATTGATGCAGAAAGTAGGTTAATGGCTGGGGTACTGGTAAAAGAGATCAACCATGCAGATCAGCAACTATTGTCCGCACCTGCAAATGTGCAGAATGATCATTTTGATGATGACGATGACGAATTGAATATATACAAATTAATGTAAACACGAGCGGCCACCCTCGCATGGTAGCCGCTCAAACTAAATGTAATCACGATGGATAACGTTACAAAGCAACAAATTTCAGATCAACTACGCAAGTATGTTGAAAACATGGCAGGTGGCTCTGCAAACAAAGCTAGCAAAATGCTCAATGGTATAAGCAATGCTTACATCTCACTAATGCTAAACAATAAATGGGAAAGTATAAGTGATGAAGGTTGGAGAAACCTGCAAAAGCAGTTGTTTGCTTCTAACAATGGCTGGAGGGCAGTTAACACAAAAGCTTCTACACTATTGATCAGGTTATTTGATGACGCTAAAAGCAACGCAAATACCTTTGGAATCATCGGTGATGCCGGGTGTGGCAAAACCTTCACAGCTCTTAAGTATGCTGAGGGCGAAAATGTGTTTTTAGTATGTTGTAACGAGTATTATAACCGCAAAACCTTCCTCGGAGAATTGCTTCAAACGATGGGTAAAGACGGTGGAGGATTTACAGTAGCTGAAATGATGCAAGCTGTTATCCAAACCATCCGTAAAATCGAAAATCCTATTATTATCCTGGATGAAGCTGACAAATTAAGCGATCAGGTTCTTTATTTCTTCATCTCCTTGTACAACTTACTAAATGGTAAATGCGGACTGGTCCTAATGGCTACTGATCATTTAGAAAAGCGCATTGAAAAAGGTGTTAGAACTAACAGGAAGGGCTATAAAGAAATCTTCTCAAGATTGGGCCGTAAGTTTATTTCGCTACCAAAACCAAGTAAAAAGGACGTTTCGGAAGTAGTTAGAGCAAACGGTATTGCTGATGAGCTAACCATTACTGAAATATTCAACAGTTCTGAATATGATTTAAGACGTGTTGAACGCCTGGTGCATTCTAAAAAGAAACTGGAGGTAGCATAATGAAAAGCACATTTATTCAAAGCATACGAACTGAGGCAAGAACGAACCGTGAGAAGGTTATGAGCTTGCTGCAATGGGATGATCTTAAGTATGGAGAATATCAGGAGCAAATGGGCTACGTGTATTTAAAATCAGAGTTTGGTCAAGATACCCTGTTTGTTGATGACCTGCCATACTCTCAAGAGTTTTGGGCATGGTGGAAAAATCATTGGAATAAAAGGGATTCTCTTTTTCTAATGGATGCTCCTGCGCTAGATCTAAGCGAAAGGAATACACTTTATGCGCAACTCCATAACCCTTTATACTTCGAGTTTCACCCACATCGTGGTGTACTGGAAAGGAGCTATTCTAACATGATTGATAAACTCATTAAAGAAGCAGTAAAATGAACCTGAACCCTCAATCTGTTTTTAACGCTGTAGCTGAAGAGTACAATGTTACAGCAGACCAAATCAAAGGCAGTTCTAGAAAGCGGCCACTTCCCGAAGTACGGCAAATGATCTGCTATATTTTAAGAGACTTACCCACTCCGGTAATTGCGACTTTGATTAATAGGCACAGAACCATCCCATTTTATAGCATCGATAAAATGCATCAGCTAATGGATGTATACAAAGATGTTCAGGAAAAGCATAATAATATTTTAAAGGCAATAAATCTGCAAGGATAATGACTATTAAACTTAACCAAAATCAACTAGAAGGGCTCTTTATTTTAACTGAATATCTTTTAAATGAGCATAAGTACGATAATATGGGTGAAAGCCTACTGTACGAAATTGTGTTCAAGATAAAAGAGAAAATCCGCTCTAAACTCTCACGTAAACAGTTTGACAATCGGGCTGGAAATAGTTTGAGCCTTACAAGCATTGAAGCCAAAGCATTCTACGTGTGGTATAATCAAAATGCAATTATAGCAACGGAAGAAAATTGGACCTATGAGCGGATTGTAGGAACTGAAGTAATAAATCAAATAGACAAAACCTATGCATAAAATGAACGAAATGAGCATACCCCAATTGGAGAACTGGCTTCGTGAGAACCCAAATGCTGACTGGATTGCAAGGCATGACATGATAGCAAGATTAAGAGAATTAAAGGAAGAATTAACCATTAAACAAAAAGACAATGAAATTAAATCAGCAGAAATCCAGTAATCCTATGTGGTTTGATGAATCAGGAACCTCGATTCCTTACAATCGGACAACTTCTTATGAACGCAAAGCAGAACGTGTAACCATGAAGCTAGCAAAAGAAGCGATCCGGTTAAATAAACTCCTAACCGAGTATAAGGACACCATTCGGCAAGAAGTAGAGGAGCTTTATGAGTTGTTTTTAACTGAAAACAACGGACAAATAGGCAAAAACAAGGGCGGTGCAACCTTCTTTAACTTCGATAGAAGCATCAAAATTGAGGTGTCGGTACAGGATCTTATCTCTTTTGATCCTAACCTAATTGAGCTTGCAAAAGCTAAGCTTGATGAGGTTTTAAATGACGGTTTAAACGGTGCTAAAGAGTTCGTAAAACCGCTGTTAATGGATGCTTTTAAAACATCAAATGGCAAGCTAGATACAAAGCGCGTACTGGGCTTACGTCGTTACGCAGACCGTGTTAAAGATGTAAGGTATGATGAAGCTATGGCTTTGATTGATAAGAGCATTAGAAGGCCTAAAACTCGCGAATATTTCAGAGTGTGGGTAAAGGATGAAACCGGGGAGTATCAAGACATTCAGTTGAACTTTGCAAATATTAAAAATGAAAAGGCATAAACTGACTATCACTCTCATTCAACCTACCAGTAAGGCTACAGTGATCCATGAAGCTTTTTACCCATTTGAGTTCATTGCAGTACTGGCCGCTTGGTGGCATAGCAGACACTTCAACTGTTTGGTTAAAAAGCGCCTGTTTGATTTAGAAACCAATATTCAAACCAATTAATATGACAGTTAACGAATTTAGAAAAGGCGTAGCCTTAACCTCAGCCCTGCTACGATTAAAAAACAAGCCTATTGCCTATATCTCTGGAAAGGTAACAGGATTACCCATCCATGAAGTTAAAGACAAATTTAACGAGCTACAGGTACAGTTAGAGGCTAAGGGTTATGTAGTATTTAATCCAACAAAAAGCATAAAAGTTGATTGTGACTGGCAGTTAGCTATGCGTTTCTGTATAGCGGTATTGCCTCTTTGCGACAGCATTCACATGCTTCACGACTGGGAAGATAGTAGAGGCGCACGTGAAGAGCTGCGCATTGCTGAACTTCTTGGCTTACAAGTTTTCCAATGGCAATACCAATAACCCAGCAAGGAGCTTTGAGGGATCGTTACCCTCTCTGGGTTTAATATTAACTATAACCAAAAAGAAATGAAAATAGATCCGAATGAACCTGCAATTCCTACTATCGAGCATGGATATGATAGAACTGGACTTCCATCTGTAACGACAACACCAGGCTTAACCAAGCATGAATATTTTACAGCATTAGCAATGCAATCTTTCGTGATATCAACTATCACGAGAAGAGAAACATTGCTAAGTAAAATTAAAAGGCTTTCAGGTATTAAAAGTTGGCAAGTAAACCATGAATTCAATAAAGAAAATATAGCCCGAGTATCAGTAGAACAGGCAGACGCTTTAATCAAGGAACTTAATAAATAACCCAGCAAGGAGCTTTGGGGGATCGTTACCCCCTCTGGGTTCAAACTAAATGTAATTATTATGAAAACTATAGAACAAAGAAGACAGGTCTATGTGCTTGCCCAAAAGCAATGGGGTAAAAAGGCTCAGATGGAAATGGCACAAGAGGAAGCAACCGAACTGGCCTTAGCCATCCGAAAACAGATCAGGAAGAATGACGACATCACTTTTGCGAATCTGGTCGAGGAGGTAGCTGATATGGAGATTATGATCGAGCAAATAGATCTGATGCACGGTGAATCTTTTCGACAACTAGTCGACTTTCAAAAGGAGTTTAAAGTTGAGCGGCTTGCTCAGCGAGTAAACAAGAATACTTTTGAATAAGATTAATCATGGAATGGAAAGAGTTTATTCAATTTATAATCATTGCTGCTGGCGTTATCATCAGTACCCACATATCTGATTATTTAAGCATTAAAAAAGATGAAAAGAAACGAAATAACAACGATTGATCAGCTCGCAAATGGCGACCGTTTCTATTTTGTAGCTGACAAAGCAAAAGCTGTATGGCAAAAAGTTGAGAAAAAAGAGAAACAAACTCAGTACAGGACTTATCGGTACTGGGCTCTATTAGCCTCATTGGTAGAGAATACACAACGTTTTAACGCTACCTACATTAGTAACTGTACAAAGGCTGTAAACCGGGATACACCAATAGTTTTTTTAAGAAGTACTGGTGTTCAAATAACCGACCAAAGCAAATGAACCGATTAAAAGCACTATTCAGGCGGCTAAAAAGGAGGCAAGCCTTATATGATCTTGTTCTAGGAGACAATCCCAATATAGCTAAAAGAGACGCTCTCAACCAATATTTAAATACTGGTCACTATGAAATTAATGGCAAGCCAGTTCAAAATATGATAGAAATCATTGAGCATTTCCGTCCGGATGTAGAAGAATTTGACAAAAAATTAAATGAGTTAATTCAAAGAGCATGGAACGACTAATGAAAAGAGTGCTACTAATCGCTTTCTCAATCTTCCTGATATTCTTTATAGGATGGATTCAAAAAGTGGTCAATGAGCCTACGAAAGAAGAATTAATAATAAACCATAATCACAGAAAAGCAATAGGATATTAAATAAGAATTATGAAAACATTAACATTTATAGCAATCGTTTTGGTAGCCCTAGCGTTTGCATCATGCAAAAAAGAGTATGTAAAACCGCAATCATGCCCGGTTGAAAAGCATGCTCCGCAGTCACATCATGTGTCATCAACAGGTACAACACTTGAATACAAGCTAGCAGATGATTATGAATCGAAAACAGTAAAAGAATGTCAAAACTAAAATACACAACAAAACCACCGAAAAAAGGCTATGTTTTCAATGAATCTTTTATGACGCATTACAGTAAAGGGTATGGAGATAAGCTCCCTTCAGATGATACTCAAAGAAAAGCAATGGAACTAGTTGGAGATTCAATGAGGGAAATGCTTCAGAAACTATCTGATATGGGATATGATGAAACTAGAGCTGGGTTTTATATACATTTCAAAGAATAATTAATGAAAACACTTGGTATTAAGCAGTTCCACCAGAAGCAATTCAAGCTTCTTGATTTAAGTAAAAGCAAATTTAAAGGCGTATTGGGAGATGTTCCTAGACATTTTATTTGTGTGATCTACGGCTACTCTGGGAATGGTAAAACAGAATCCTGTATGCAGTTAGCAAAAGAACTGGCTAGCTTTGGTAAAGTAGCCTGGTTAAGTTATGAGCAGCGACACGGATATGATCTTCAACAGGCCACAAAACGTAATAATATGGAAGAGTGTTCCGGGAACTTTCTTGTAATAGACCCAGTACATTCACTTAAGGCTGGAGTTAGCTTTCTTGAGGACTTAGACAATTACTTGAAAAAGCGCAATTCTCCTGAATATATATTCTTTGATTCATTGGATTACACCGGGTTTAAAATAGATGATTACCTGCATCTAAAGAACAAATATGAAGGTAAGAAGACTTTTATCTTTATTTCTCACTCTGATAAGTCAGGCCGCTTAAAAAAGACAATATCCGAACAGATTCTCTTTGATGGCGGCATGGGTTTATGGGTAAAAGACTTCATAATGCGTCCTGTTAAGAATAGATTCGGAGGGTTTGAGCCATATATCGTATACGAAAAGGGTGCGCGTGAGCGTGATCCACTTTTTTTTGCTAAACAGGTAAAGGAAAAAAAGAGCAGTAAACAAATGGGGCTTTTTGAAAAACAAGCTTCAAGCGATGAGGGAAAAATGCAAAAGAATGGCCACGAAGCAAGGGGGGTAGATGCAAAAATATTAATCGAAACGGAGGGTTAAAACATGAAGAAATACTCATTTACACATGAAAAATATAAGGGCTCAATCTCATTTTGGTATAATGAAAAAGACATATTAGTACACTATAACAACGATACTGATATGACTGACACGGCTCTTGTTTGGTTTTTAAACAACATTCCGAGGGATTTAACAGAACTTGAATCGCTTAAGAAAACAACAAAAGGAACTCTTATCGAAGTCCCTCAAGAAATTTCGTTTGAAGCCTTCTGGGATACTTACTCCAAAAAGATTAATCGTAAACGTAGTGAAACCATCTGGGCTAAGATGACTGAGGCGCAAAAGCTAAAGGCTATTATATCGGTTCAAAGTTATGATAGGTATTTACAACGTACCCAATGGCGTTCTAAGGCTGATCCTGATACCTACTTAAGAAATCAAAACTATGATACAGACTGGAATAAAGTATTTTAATAATGACAACAGCACAAATTAGATTAGTAAGAGGTTTACTCTCAAAAGCAGGGTTAACCGATCAAAAAGAGGAGATCGCATTTGATTATAGCAATGGGCGATCTACTGGTTTAACAGATTTAAGCTATTCAGAAACCAAAGCTTTGATTAAGTTTCTGAACAGTCAGCTGAATCAAAAGCAGCTTAAGAAGGACAAAATGGTTAATAAAATATTGAGCCTCGCCCACGAGATGCGTTGGGAGTTACCCAGTGGAAAGATTGATATGAAGCATGTCAATGATTTCTGTTTAACCAGGACTGCCGAAAAAAAGCCTTTAAACAAGTTCACGCTTGAAGAATTACCCGGACTTGTTACCGTATTTGAAAAGGTGTACATTAGCTTCATTAAATCAATTTAGACAATCATGATGAGAATAATTATAATTTTAAGCCTTTTATTACATTTCGATTTTGAAACAAAGGCTCAAACAATTAGACTTGATGAGGAATCAAGCCTAATTGTTGATACAGTAGTTACAAGTGATTATGCCAAAAATCAACTATTCAGCAATGCTTTAGCTTTTGTGTCTGATAGGTTTAAGAATAGTCAAAACGTTATTGAGCAAAATAATTTGGAGTTGGGAGAATTATTCTTTATAGGTAATATATCTAAGTCATTTCCAAATGTAATAGTTGGAGGAGTTAATAAAAAAGGAAAAAAAGAGAAAGATGTAGCTTTTACAGATAAGACTACATTGTATTTCAAATGCAGAATCTATTTTAAAGACAATAGATATAAAATTGTATTATCAAATCTAGAAGTACCATTCTCTGAGATATTGAATATAAATACTCGACTTCCATTGACGGAAGTTGGAGAAAAGGATTCATCATCTACAATTAAGGGGAAACAAGTAGCTTACGAAATAGCGGAAAACTTTATAAAAGATGTATCAGCTTCTATAAATAAAAAACCAGAAAACGATTTTTAAATCTATTAATAGAATTGTAAAAGCCCCTCATTGCAGGGGCTTTTTTGTTGTATAACTTTTTTTTGACTTATACAGTTTTAAAGTGGATTTTTGTTTTAATGATCAGAGGAACCCAAACCGTACTATCTCTTTTCCCGAATGCTATAAAAACCGATTCCAAACCTACCGGAAGCAAGGGTATTTATACGTTTGATCGTGATGTATGCATTTGTTACCGCTATTATTTTCATTATGAAGTCTCTAGAGTACGTCATGACGATGTACTGACCTATCTTGAAAGGGAATTCTTTATTTCCGCTACCACGATCATGAACCGCTTAACGGATAATGCAGATCTGCTTAAGGATATTGTCAACAATAAACCAAACAGAAGGCTATTGAAAAGGAAATACCCTCATTTCTCCTGGAACTGATTAATCAAACATTTTCACATACCCGGTGCGAAATTCAAATCGAACCACATTTAAATCGTTTCTGTCTTCATCTATTGTACTGACACATTCCCAAGGGTCGGTTTTACCCAAATTTAAGCCCTGAAAGAGGCGTTCTATCTCTTCGGTGGTGTCGTAATACCCTAAAGCCTTTTCAAGCCGTTGCGACGTCGTTAAATTGCTTTGTTCAATAAGTATTCCATACGCGACACGAATGATAACACTACATTCAATTCTTTGCATCATTTCATTTAAGGTGGTTCTTTTTATCAAGTTGACCTTGATAAGCGCACAAGGAAATTTTACTGGTGGCTTCACGTCATATTTGTCAATCTGACCACGGTCACGATCAATAAACGATATTAGTTTGGATTGATCCAGGCGCTCTAGTGTGCCTTTGAATATTTCTTTCATTTTTAAAGGGTTTTAAAATTGTTTTTAAATCTTGTTCCAATAGCTTTTAAAAGTGGCTCGCTTTTCCCCATGAACTGGCGTTTAGGCATGGTAAAATCAATCTTGCGGTTATGTGGCTGAATCTGTACACGTTTGCCTTTACCCATAAAATTGATGTTATGGTAACCCCGTACATTTTGAATCGCTCTTACACGAAGTCCTTCGTTGTGCACACGTGCATAGTTTACGCCTCTGCCTCCTGCACTGATCCGCACAAGCTGACTGGTGACAATGGAAGGCTTAATCGTGCTAACCAAGCCGCCAGCATTACGGTTCAGCAGCGAGCCTCGTTTGGGTTCTCTTGCAGGATTGCCGTAAGGCTTCCACGGTACACCGTCCCATTCTTTTGTTCTGAACCTTTCTTTAAAGAACTCAACTGCTGTCTCAGCAACTAGATTAGGTACTGCATCTATTTTCTTTTCTAGCTGTCCTATTAAGTTATTAAGCTGCTGATCAAACTCTTTCATATTTTTTATTTAAATAATTGTATGTATATTTGTATCACTAAGCCGTACGATGGGTACTTAATACCACTGTTGAAAAATTACAGGGAGGCTCAATAGAGGCAATGTCGTAATGATGTTGCCTCTATTTTTTTATCAATAATCCTCTTCTGTGCCGATACAGATCATTCACTTGTTCTCTGTTTTTACTTCCAGTATTTTTGAATTCAATATTATACCAGGTCTTTATTTGAAGGTTCCCCTGCTCATCTATATTGCAGATCACTTTAATAATTACGTTTTTATAGTATTTGATGTACACATAACTGTCAAAACTTTGAGTTTTGTCATTATTGATCCAAACTTCGTCAGGAGATTGGATCGCTTGTTCTAAGCCAGTTAGATATTGATGTCTATTTGCATAATCCCCTTTATCCGGATTGGTATGCGAAAGCAACCTGCTTTTTTCAAATACAATTTCTCTCCCTTTAAAGTCCTTTATAACAGCTTTACGGTTACTCACTTTGTACTTATCGAAAAAGTCCGTAATAATCTTCCTCTCTTGGTCAAGCTCATACTCATTTTTAAAGTCAGCCTGTCTATCTAGAATTGGTTTTAATCCCCAGTCATCGTAATACATTTTACCCACATTATCTAGTACCTTTTCTGGGGTTTTACTGTATTGATGGCTTTGGCTAAATACTTCTTTAGTGTTAGCCATGTTGTAATTGAAACCACTTTTCTCAAATAACACCCATGCTTCAGAGTTATACAGTTCTTCCATAACCTTCTTGCTACGTGTTAAATCAGCTTCGGTCACTTCCGCTTCTGTCATTGGTACAATGAAGCAACGGCAGTTCCACCCATTTGGAGGCATGATGATATCCCAGATTGGATCATCCCATTTGAAAATACAACCATGCAGTTTTTCATGACCAACACGAACCCTTCCGTCCGCTTGGGTCATGTACTTCCAGTATTTGAAAATCTTTGTTTGGCCAAGTAGGCGGTAATAAGTCGATGCACTTTCACCAGCTGCATTCGCGGTATTCCATTCTGTCTCCAGGTGTCTCTTGTCTTCTACACCATAGGTCTTCTTAAGGGTTCTGTAGAACTCGTCAAAGTTTTTAGATTTTCTATAAATAGCATTAACCTCAGCAGACTGATAACTGGCGCGAATGGCAGAAAACTTGAACAAATTCATTTCCCAAGCTGTTTGGATTTTTGGATCGGTGTAGCCGTATTCAAAACCTAAGTCAGCTAATTGTACGGACTTGGTGTTCCAACCACTTTCAAAGCTTTCCAACAAGACTTCAGCATAATGATCAAACAGATCAGTATATAAAAACATATTACCCTTTGCTTCCCATGCTTTACGTGCAAAAGCTTCAAAGTTCAATTCTTCATAGGCTGCCAGTTTAATCGTGTGGTGATCTGAACAGCATGTCTGAACCGCCCCGACTGCTAGTGTTTCCATTGCTGTCGGGGCGTTGTGAAAAAGCCGTATTAGCCTTCTAAAGAATGATAGCTTTTGCTTGTTTTCCTCTTCCACATCATCGCGGTTTTTGTCCTTTCTTTGCTTTGAAGTACTAGGGGTACGTGCAGTTTCGTTTTCTTCATTAACATTACTTTCTTTGTTTTCGGTATTGTAGAGGCTGTTTTGTAACTCTTCTTTAAGTGCATCGTAATTGTCAGGCTTTCTCACACCATAATTTTCATAAAAGAAATCATCATCGATCGGAACGTTCAACTCTTTTCGCATCGACTTATGTATTTCAAAGGCTTGTTTGTCGGTCTTTTTTTCTTGTTTTAAAACAAATGTTCCACCTCTGGTATCAAACCCGGCCGCCTTCAGAACTTTGATGAACCGAGAGTTCAAGTTCCTTCTTACATAAGCGAGATCAGTCTCGTTTTTCTTCTCATCCTGTTGATTGTGTATCTCTGCCTGGGCATATCCACTTGATCGGCTTGAATCAGTTGTTTCAGTTGTTCCCAAAAGCACCTTGCTGATATAAGCATCCATTTTAGAAACGAAGGTATCCTGGAGCTGCCCGTTTGCGCTGCCTGTATTATTCTTAATTTCCACTTTGGTGCCAGCTGGACGGATGATAACCCCGCCTGCACCCATTTCATGAATTGCTTTAGCCAGGTTATTACGTTGGCTCTCATCAAAGCCGTCCCACTCAGCATCAATGATACCACGCCCAAAAATTTCAATGAATTCTGCCCAGTCAGCTGTTGATCCACGCTTGTAAATGGAGTACATGGCAGCTGAAAGGAATAAGCCGAGATCGTTCGGTTTTCCAAACTCCATGACGGTTTTTGAATAGATACCTTCACGGATATTGATCCCTATGTCTCCAGCTTGTTCAAGAGCAATAATACCCGTTTCCGGACGCATGTGTTTTTTAGGCACGGAATATAACGAAAACTCGTTCTGGTCATTGTCGTTAATAAAAAACGTTGGCTCACACATCGAATATCCCCATCCCTTTGAATCAATTATCTCAGTCAATAACTCTTCAAAGCCAATGCAGTCGATCATCTCATTAATTTCATCAACCGGGTTCCCGTCTTTATCCGTGAACTCCCAGTTTGCAGAGGTGATTGGATCTATTCGTTTTTGCCAAACTGAAATAACCTGTCCATCCGTGGTACGGATATCATGATACAAATCATAAAGATAAACACGTCTTGGAACTTGTGCTTCAGCTGAACGTGTGCTATTTCGCCAAGACGTAATATCTGTGCTTTGCCTGTTGAATGGCCTAACAGTAATCTGTTGAATCACTGGTGTAGTTTTATTCACTGCACCTGGTTGTTTTTTTCTATTTCTTTTGCTCATAACTAATAGTAATTACCTCGTTTAGGTCTGCTGGCTACAACGAAGGCAGCTTCGTCTTCAGACTCGGTTAATAAAGCCCAACCTTTTGGGGAGACCTTTCCAGATTGAATTTCTTTAAGCCTGGCAATGGCTTCATCATACCGGGTTTTTGCCAGCTCAAGATCAATAGATACGTTACAGATATTTATAAAATGCCACTTAGCCAAGTCTTTAATATAGGTTCGTAAATTCGAGTATTTGGCTTTGTCGGCACTGTCCGTACTATTGAAAATAACATCGGTATCGTACCGATTTAAATAACCGCCTGCTTCTGCCATAGCTGTGGCAATTGCATCCATCAGCATTTCGTCGTCATCGTCGCTTATGGCATTAATGATACCAGCGTACATATGAGTTTTAAAATCTTCTTTTGTAATAAATTCCATATTATATTCTTTTTGAGCCACGAGGGCTGTGGTTTGATACTTGAATGTTTCCCAGATTATGAATGGCTTTGTGGTTAATTATCCAAACGCCACCCTCCACCGCATCAGGTGCATCATCATGTGCGCCGCTTCCTGGCTCTAATGCTAAGAATTGTTCATCCAAGCGCTGCATATGCAAGCTATTCGCTTCCGATTCATTTAGCCAGAGTTTCTCCCCTCGGTTTAATGGTTCTAGCAAACTTTCAATACGTGAGAATTTATCCGGCTTCTTTCTTAGATCGGGGCTTAACGGAATAATTGCTTTTTCGTTTTCCTCCGCATATTTATAGAAACCGTTTATTAAAGTATCTTGAATGAAATTGGCTTCCATGAAATAATAGACAGGTACTTTGTCACGGGTCATCTCTGATATGGCATAATGCCATTCTATCATTTTGGCTGTACTTGTCTGCTCGCAAAAAGCTTTGATGATATGGTACTCATCTTTCCATCGGCCAATAAGAACCGTGGCTTTAAAGTCATTTTTTTTAGTCTCTTTAAAACTTGGATCAGTGTAGCACACTAAAAATTTATAAGCCGTTAATGGAGGTAGCTTTTTGTAGTTCATCTCCTTGAATACGGTTCCTTCACTGATTGGGTTATTGAAGTATTCTTTTTGTCCAGATATGTAACTAATCAGACTAAGGATTTTATCGATATCCTCTTCACTGTTTTTTTGTGGCCAAGAACTCTTTCCTTTCCGGTCCCTTATATTGACCTGGTGAACGTAATCGGCTAATTTTTCACAAAGAGAGACAATACATACTTTGGCTATTCTATTACCGCAAACAATTATTCGATAATTCCCAGAGACAGAAACGGTAGGAATCAATGCCTCCTGAATCCACTTAAACTTTTCAAGAATACGTCGCGGATTACGGCATTCTTCATCCGTATCGATATCATCAATCAAAATGCAGTCAACCCGAAAGTTTTCGTTTCGAGTACCACGTGGTGACTGACCTGCACCCAGTGCTCTAAAGCTTACACCGCCCTTTGTTGTGAATTCTCCGTCTGTCCATGATCCAAGCTTTTCTTGTAAGCCGTAATCGTTTATAAGCCGTTGGTTTGCCTGAAGAGATATTTTATATGGCATTAATAAGCGTACGGCATTATCAAAGCTATTGCTAACTAATAGAATGTTCCGGAGCTCCTTTTTTACAAATACCAGATACATGACCAACATCATAACGGAAGTAGACTTTGCAAGCTCACGCGCCCATACTAACAGCTCAAACCATCTCTTATTTTTGATCAACCGCCGGAATGTTTTTAAATGGAAAGGCGCGAAATCTGAAGTACAGAAATTGGGAAAATGATACTCCATCCAAAGGACTTCGTTTCCTTCCTTTTCTAGCCAAGCGATCCGTTTAGACTTTTGGGCAGGGGTTTCGTGAATATCAATCGGCGTCGCCTGCCGTATTTCCTTGGCAAAGTCATCCCAGAGCGTACTTATCTTTTTATTGGTCAGTTTGCTCATTACCTCAGTATTGTTTTTAGGTATCCGTCAAATGTCTCTGTCAACTCTTTTGCTTTGTCAAGGTCAATGCTTCGATAATGGTTGATCATTTTCGTTGCAACATTGTACACCTCGGTTGCTGACACATCCGTCTCCAATTTTTGCAGGTTTTGAATTAGCGTATCCCGGACGTAGGCTTGTTCTTTTGTTGCATACCCGCGATCGCTTTCAGAGACTTCAATATTTATCATTTCTAACTCGTTGAGCATCGTTGAAATTTGTTCTTCACGAGTAAGCATGGTGCTTTTTTTAAGCCTTTCCCAGCTGTCCTCGGTAGACCATTTGCTGATAGTTGTTTCGGAAATATCAACACGTAATGCAATCTCTTTTTGCGTTAATTTCTCCCGGATAAATAGAACTTTTGCGTAGTCCCGTTTCTCTTGAAGCTCTGATTTTGTTAACCTTTTCTTTGCCATAATGCCCAAAAATGGCGCTTATATAAGCGTTCAAAAAATCAGCTTTTTAAAAGCATACAGTAATTACAGGCTTTTAGTATAGTAGCTGTATGCTTCTATTTTCCTGATTTTTTTAGGCTTTTTTCTGCCCGTACGTTTGCCTCAACAAAACCCTTAAAGCATCATGTTAAAAGCAAGCAAGCGCATTGTAATCATTAGTGAAAAGGTTAATAAATATGGCTTTCGTGCCTTAGTTGATGGTATCGAACTGGCGCAGTTTGTTCTTAACCCGATCATGCTTTGGATGCATTATCGCGCATTCGGCTCTAAAGAATCAGCGTATCTGCCACTCGGAAACGTAATTGAGCTACGAGTTGAAGTTATTGAAGGCGTTGGAAAATGCCTTACCGGTCTACCTGTATTTGATGATACGGATGATTTTGCAGTTTCAATTTATAATAAATATGAAAACGGCACCATTCGGATGGCTTCTGCTGGGTTGCTTCCGGTTGAATGGTCAAGCGATGAAGATCTGCTTGTTCCTGGACAGAGAGGTGAAACGCTGGCACGCTCAATTTTGGAAGAGGTTTCAATTGTAGATATCGGTGCAGACAACAGCGCGCTTTCAATAGCATTATACGACACAAATCACAATCGCATTGAACTGTCAATGAACAATGAAAATGCGGTTATCCCCTTAATTAAAATAGATAAAACAGAAATGGAAAAAATCGAACTAACAGCTGCCAAGGCAGCCGCATTGCTGGGCGTAAGCGAATTAAAAACAGCAGATCAATTTGAAATCAAAATTACTGAAGTGGTGCAATTGGCAGCACGTCAAAAAACTCAGATTGAAACCCTAACACGGGAAAAAATAGCAGCGGAAGAAAAGCTTGCTGAAGCTGAAAAAATACAGCTTACTGCTAAAGTTGAAAGCCTGGTACAGGGAGCTGTAGACAGCCGCAAGATCACTGCTGATGAAAAGGAACAATATGTTGCGCTTGCTACAGCAAATTATGAAACAGTTGAAAAGCTGCTAGGTGGTAAACCTGGTAATCCAACTATCCAATCGCAGCTAGCTGGTGTACAGTCGAAGAACATTAGCTTATATGCTGGTAAAACTTGGGGTGAATTGGATAAGGCAGGTCTTCTTGTTAAGCTGAAAGCTGATAATCCAAACCTTTTTAAAGAACTGTTCAAACAACAATTCGGTAAAGAATACGGGGAATAATTAGCAATCCCTTAGCAATCATTTTAAACAACAAAAATTCAAATACTCTAATTTCAAAATAATGAAAAACGTAAAATTAAAACCTATTAACCTATTGTTCAATATCAGCGTATTGGCAATTATTCTCTTCTTTGTTGGAGCTCCTGTTGTCTATGCTGTTCCTGTTGGATTGGCAACCGGTGTAGCATTAAGCATTATTAAATCCCCTGAATTAGCCTTATTTATGGCTATCCAAAAGGAAATTTGGGTGAAAGATATTCAAGACAATCTTTATAAAGACAATGCCTTCCTGAACACTTTCTCAAAAGCCGATCCTGATAATATTAATGGAAGGACAGTGCATATCCCTCAATCTGGCAAAGGAGGCAACGTGGAAAAAAACAGATCTGTTTTACCAGCTACTGTTAAGAAGCGGACTGATACTCTTGAGTCATATCAAATCAACGAATTTACTTCCGATCCGATGTTAATCCCAAATGCGGACACTGTTGAGCTTTCTTATGACAAGCGACAGTCAGTACTGTCTGACGAGCAGGCAAAATTATCTGAAGAGGTAGCGGAAGATCTATTGCTTTCAATTGTAAAGAATGCAGTTGGACCGACTACTGATTTGCCATCAACCAGTATCTTAGGCACTGATGGTGCTGCTGTTCCTGCTACAGCAACCGGTGCAACTGGTTCAGTAAAAGCTTACGGAATAGGTGACTTGCAACGTGCCAGAAGCTTCTTTAAGCGTCAGAAAATTTGGACTGAAGGTAAAATGTTCGCCTTGTTAACAGCTGAGGCTGAAGCGCAGATGTTTCCTGCCGATTCTGTTATTACTGCAACGTATATGCAAGCTGTTTCCGAGCAGGAGCGTAGAAATGGAGTGATGTACAAGGCTCACGGCTTTCAGATTATTTCAAGATCAAGTGTTTATACCTTGACCGCTGCCGGAGCTTTTAAACCTAGCTCAGCTGAGCCAGCTACTACTGATGTTGAAGGGGTTGTATTCTATAACGGAAACGCAGTTGAATTTGCCTTAGGAGATATTAACTTTTTTGATAACCCTGGTGAGGCAACCTATTACGGTGATGTGTTCTCATTCCTGGTTCGTGCAGGTGGCCGCGCTAAACGCACAAAATTCGAAGGGGTATTGGTTATCAAACAGACACCGTCGGCTTAATTTTTTAACCAAAGCGGGGACGCTTCGTGCGACCCGCTTATAAACCCTCCTCATGGATCAACTGATAGATACACTTTTTGTACCTGCCCTAACAACTCTTGCTGGAGCTTTCTCCGGATGGTTTTTTGGTAGACGCAAACAACAGGCAGAAGCGGTACAGAGCGAAATGCAGAGCGTTGAAAAGGCGATTGCCATTTGGCGGGAGATAGCGCAGGATTTAAAGAAAGAGCTTTCAGAACAAACCGTTCAAATTGAAAAACTTAGAGATGAAGTATCGACTCTAAGACGCGATAATGCCCGTCTGTTAACTGAACTAAAATCGATTAAAAAACGTCAAAACCAAAACAATGATAGCAATCAGTAATAACATCACCTATGCTGAAGCGATTAAAAGCGCTACAGCCAAATCTCAAGGGATTGACAATGTGCCAAACGCTGAGCAGCTTAAAAATATGCAGTACTGGGCGAAAATGATTTTTGAACCTACGCGTAAATCTCTGGGGGATCATCCCATCGCGATTACTTCGTTTTTTAGAAGTCCGAAATTAAATCAAGCGATCGGTGGCTCTGCAACCAGTCAGCATGCAAAAGGTGAAGCTGGAGATATGGATGGTGACGTGTATGGCTTTCCTTCCAACAAAAACATTTTTGAGTATGTGAAGGATAATCTGCTGTTTGATCAGTTGATCTGTGAAGGTATTATCGATGGTCAAATCAGTTGGGTTCATGCCTCTATCAAACGTACCGGTGTAAACAGAAAGGAAGTGCTTTTTATGTACCATTCCTTAAATGGAAAAACAGTGCCTTCCGGTACGCCTGGTGCAAAGAAGGTTTATGAACCTTTCTCGCAAACTCGCTATCAACAATTGGTATACCCTAATTTAAAAGCAGCAATATGAGAAATCTGATTTTTATCCCTTTAGCTGTTATGCTCTTTGCTAGCTGCAAAACAAGGCAAGTTGTACTGACTAATAAAGTAACCGAAACGCTAACAGAGACTGTACACGATACGACTTTTGTCATTGAACCGGACAGTAGCTATTACTGGGCTTGGATAGAATGTAAGGATGGGAAACCTGTTCTTAGTAATCCAACATCCCAGCCTGGCAAAAACTTGAATGCTCCAAAAGTTAATTTGGATGATAACGGTAGGCTGAGCGTTGAGTGCGAAGCGCGAGCACAGGAGCTGTTTGCGCAATGGAAATCTACCCATAAGGCAACGGTTATAGAAACGGAAGTTCCAATATACATTGAAAAGCCACTCACCCAGTGGCAGGTATTATATATCAAACTGGGTAAAATATTCGGGGTGCTGCTGATTGTGGCACTAGGTTATTCATCTTTTAAAATTTATAAAAATGTCAAAAAGTAAAACTGAAACATTGCAAGAAAACGTAAAAGACTTCTTTGCAAAAAACAAGGGTGTAGACCGTGTTTACATCACCTCTGATGGACAGTTGTTCCGCGCAGAGCATTATGCCAACAATTGGGCAGCTTCATTGAAGGATAGAACTGTATCGGTAGAAAATCGATCATTAAAAGAAAGATTAGACAGAATCATTGATACTTCTAAAGCAACTAAAGGAAGTACTGAAGGTACGGAAGATTCAACTGGAGGTCAAGATGATGCAACGGGCAGTACTGGAGACGGTGCAGCTGATGAACGTGCCGAATTGGTAAAGGAATACATTGAACTCTTTGATACCAAGCCTGCACATAACATCGGACTTGACAAATTGAAAGCGAAGATCGATGAAAAGAAAACGGAATTGGCTGCGACAGCTACAAAACACATCGTTACTGAAGAGGACTTAAAAAATAACCCGGATCTAGTTGAAAAGGGTTTCAAAGTCGGTGACGAAATCGAATTACCAAAAGAAGAAAATTAATATAACTAACATTTAAAAGGTGTTTAATGCCTTTTAAAGCTTTTTTAAAAACCTTTAAAATTTATAAAAATGGAAGATAATGTTTCATACGGATTGCTGGTTTCCGGGCTTAAGCTTGGAGAGATTGCAGTTGATGGCGGTATAAGTACTGCCCTTACCAGTCCTGGTAAAGTAATGAAGGATACAATTGAAATCAATCCTGGTAATGATACCGATACAGATTTCAAAGAAGAGGGAGTCGATGAACCTTTCTTAACTATTACCGAAAGCGATGTAGAGGCCGGTGCTTTTGATCTTGGAACCTTTGATAAAGAGGTAATCGCGGATTTATGCGGCGGTACAGTGACAGGTGTTGGTGCTGCAGCTGTTTATTCAAGACCGAGAGGAAAAGTGCCTCCAATATACAAGACGCTTGAGTTGCAACCACAGGTTGGCGACAAGTGGACATATCCTAGGGTAAAGATATCTGCTAAATTGATTGGCCGTTTCCGTAATGGAGAACTAAATGTTGTTCGTGTCAACTTCAAAGTGATGTTACCGACAAAAGCATCTGTCGACCCTTTCTATTTAGGTACACTACCAGCTGAGTAATGGAAGAGAGAGCAGCAAGGGTTTTGCTTGAGCAAGGGGAACCGGTTAAGGTTCCCGCTCCTTTCCTGTTTCGACTGTTCGGAAAAAAAACCATTACCCTTACGATTTACATGCCAACTGCTGACTGCTGTCTACGTGCAGTTAGACGGAGATTAAAAATGAATCTCAGTGACGAGGAGTTTGATGAGTTAACCATTGAGGGCAGTTTAAAGCTGTTTGATAAACATGGAAAAGATACTGCCCGGGTTGTCGCAATTGTAATCCTAAAAAGTGCACTGATGGACTTCCTGTTTGGTAGATGGCTGGCCAAACGGTTGCTTAAGAATCTTCAATTTTCGTTCTTAAGCAACATTATGGAAATGGTAACCCTCGGTGGAGGGTTGGAGGATTTTATGAGTTTTATCGAACTGACCAAGACGATGAGGTTGATGAGGAAGAAGATCAGTCCGAGCCAAACAGTAGCTCAAGGGAGTTAAAGGCGACAGGCCTAAATAGCCTTTGGGGAGTAATCTTTCTGATTGCTGAAAAAACAGGTTGGAGTTATAAGGAAATACTATACAAAAGAAGCTGGATCAATATCAGGATGATGCTGGCAGATGCACCAGGAACAAAGTACGTTAAAAAGAAACCCGCGGGTAAGGAATTAGTGATGATGTCAGATGGTAATGCCCTGGCTAAAGTATTAAGGAAGAAAAAATGAGTGATGCTCAATTAAATGTTGATTTTAAGTTTAATACTCAGGAGTCGAAAAAACAGACTGCTGAGATACGTAAGGATGTTGAAGCAGTAAACGATGCTGCTCAATCATCTAACAAGCCCTTGGTAGAACGTGAAGGGATACTTGAACGTATTAAAAAACGTATGGCAGAACTTAGGGTAGAGGCTGAAAAATCAACCTCTTTTGTAGGCATCGAAAAGGCAAATATAGAAATACAGGCTTTTGAAAAAGAAATCAATCGACTCACGAAAATCGGTAGGCAGGGCTTTGATGATATGGGGAATGCTATTCCTGATTTCTCAAAACCAACCGGAAAGATTGAGCGTCTTACTTATGCTGCCAATTTATACAAGAAAGCTATTACTGAAGCTACTAATGCAGATGCCATCACAAAGTACAATGTAAAACTTGAGCAAACTGAACAGCAAATTTCCCGTCTGAAAAACACAGGTAAGTCCGGATTTGATGAACTCGGTAATAAAATTGTCGTTGCCGAGAAAAATACTAAAACCTTTGTTGGTACTCTATCTACCGGTGTTGAGCGATTAAGACGGCTGGCATATATTATACCAGGTCTTGGTATCGCTGGAATTCTCTCTTTGGCACTTGGTCCTCTCATGAAATGGATATCTTCTGTCGGAGAGGCAACTGAAGCACAAAAATTATTTAATTCTGCAAAGCAAGAAACTGCGAGCTCTATTGCTAAAGAGGTCGCTGAGACTAATTTGTTGATCGATAGAATTAATAGTAACAATACTTCCCAGCAAAGAAAGCAGGCTTTATTAGATGAGTTTATTGCAAAAAATCCTAATGTATTAAGCGCTTTGACCTTGCAGAATATTGCAACATACGAAGGTAAACAAGCTATCGATCAATATATTGAAAGCCTAAAAGAAAAGATACGTTTACAAGCTTTAGAAAAAGCTTATTTAGAGAGCGTTCAAAAATCTGCTGATTTAAGGAGTGGAGCGCTTTCTGAAAAAACGGACTTTAAATGGTATAATACTACAGCTCGTGTACTTGGGGATATGTTAACCTTTCGCCGAACTTATGAAGGAACCCAAGCTGATATTAAAAAGATAAATGAAGAGCGTAGAGAAGATGCAGGAAAAACTCAGGATGTAGTTTCTGAGGCATTATTAAAGGAGATTGAAGCGGAAAGAAAAGGACAGGCTACAATAGCAGAAATTCAAGATACTTCTTTACGATCAATGGAATCCCAGTTAATATCAGTCAAGACAAGGTTAAGAAATTTACAAAAGGGGGAATCCGCAAAAGACCTGTTGTCTGAAAAGGCTGACTTAGAGAAGCAGATTGAGCAACGTCAAAAATTATTGGGACTAGAGACAGGAACTAAAGCCTCTGAAAAGGAAATTAAAGAAATGGAGCGCTCGGCTTCTGCCGCTCAAACCATGCAGCAAAAGATTTATGACCTGAAGGCAGAGTATACCCGTAAATCAATGGATAAAGACGAAGAGGAGTTGCAGGCTGTCCGGGATAAGTTTATCAAGATCGCTGAGGAGGCTGAACGTTTCAATAAAAACCCAAAAAATAAAATTAAAGTTTCGACCACTGGTCTTGATGAAATTCGCGACCAGGCAATCATTGATCTAAAATACAAACAAGAAACAGAAAAGCTTAAAATATCGCTTAGCGAACAAAAAAAGCTATACGAGGATTACGAAGAATACAAGACTTTCTTGGGTAAAGAAAAAGCGAATGAGCGTTATAAAGGTTTGATCGATATCGAAAAAAGTCATCTGGAGAACTTACGTGCTGAATTGGTAAAGATACCTGTAGATGATCCTACCGGTGCTCAATCTTCCAGGAAAGAAGAACTTGAAAAGCAGATCCGCGAAGAGGAGTCCATGCAGTTGAAAAAGTTTAATAACCTACTAAAAGCAAATCTTAGTTACCAGGACGAATACCTGCTTGCAATTGAACAGTTTGAAGCTGATAAAAAGAAATTAGCTGATGAGGGAAGACTGGCAGAAGTTGAAGTACTGACCAAAAAACATGAAGATAACTTACTTCTTCTGACAGAGAACCATGTTAAGCAATTAGATGCTTATAAAAAGCTTTTCAGTGACATAGAATCAATGAGTAAAATGCAGGCAAAAGCAGTATTGGCTAATGCTCGTGAGATGCTTGCCAATACGGATATGCCTGAAGAGCTTTATATGAAAATTCTTACGTTGATTAATCAAGCAGAAAAGGCGTTGAGAGATGATGTTTATAATCATGTAGGTCAAATAGGAGCTGCTTTCGATGAAATGGCAAGCAATGTAGGCGGCTTAAATGAAGGGCTGAGTAATTCCCTACACATTTTAGGCGATATGCTACATGCCGCTTCCACTGTTGGAACGGCAGTTGGCGATATTAAGACAGGTATTGCATCTTACTCGCAGACCAAAGCTGATACTGGGGGCGGTGCACTGGGCACGATCGCTGGCGTTGCAGGTATTGCTGGTCCGATTGGTTCAGCCATTGGTGCGATAGGTAATCTTGCAAAAGGGATTGTCGGTGTTTTCAAAGCTGGAAAGGAAAGCCGGATACAGGCTGAAAAGGAATTGGCTGCTTTTGATGCACAAAAGTATAATGCCGAGTTTGAGATCAATGCCATGTATCGTGAGCGCCTTCGTACGCAAAACGAAATCAATAAAAGCACATTAGATGGTTTAAAAGAAACCGATAAGCTTTTGAAAGCTCAGGCAAATGAGGTCGCAGCTGATCAGTCCAAACTATTGAGAACTCTTCAGGATGAGCAGTATGTAGCAGGGAAGAAAACCGAAAAGTACGGCGGGTTTCTGGGAATTGGCAAGAAGACCAGGACTGTTGACATCATGGGCTCACTAGCCGGAAAAAGTTATGAGCAAATTGAACAGCTTTTTATCTCCAATCAGTTAACCGATCGTGCTAAAGAGCTTTTCCAACAACTTGAGAAAATTAAAAAAGAGGGTGTCGATGTCGATGGCCTGCTGGCTGAAAACACAAAGGATATTTGGGCAAAGGCTACCGGTACCACTTCTGAATCAATCACCGATTCCATTATCAAAGGTTTTGAAAACGGGTATCGATCTGCCGAAGATTTTGCGGATGACTTTAAAGGTATGATGAATCAGGCAACCCGTGAGATATTCAGAGATTTTGTGCAGAACAAAGAGATGGAAGCATTTTATGAACGATATGCAAATATGGCAAAGGATGGCTCTTTGAATGATGCGCAGCGTGCTGAGCTAAAAGATATTTATGATGCCATGATTGGCAGAATCAACGATAAATATGAAGACCTGAAGGGAATCACCGGTGATGACTTTTTAGCCTCGACAGATCAAAAAGGAAAATCTTCCGGTGGTATTAAAGGGATTACGGAAAGTACAGCTGGACGTATTGAATCGGAAATGGGCGGTATGCGGTTAGCTCAACTTCAGACGAATGAGCTCCAAAGAAAAAACATCGAAAATTATTTAGCCAGTTTTGAAAGAAGCCTAGCAGTGTATCGGAAAATAGAGGAGCATACCAGGGATACCGCTGAGCATACCAGCCGTCTGGAAAGTATAGAAAAGGCATTGATTAGCATGGATAAGAAAATGAGCAATTATGATGCTTTAATAAGAGGAGGAGGTTTTTAGTTATGCAATACAAGTTTAATCAATATGAAGTCAAAGCCTCTTTTGGTATTACGTTTCTGGAAGGAACCGACAAGGAGATTATGGTTTATGGAGCCAAAAAAGACAATGGTCTTGACATTGACTGGATCAATCAAAATGGAACAGAACGCTATCATGGCCAGTCTTATTTTAAAACAAAGCGTTATGTGTTGCCGATCATAATGAAGGCCGTTAGCGAAGCAGATTTTTGGCAAAAGTATTATGCCCTGGAAGACTTCTTTAGAAGTGCCGGGGAATTCAACTTTGATTTAGTTCATCGGAACAGGCGTTTTAAAGTCTCTTATTCTGAGATGAGTACCGTAGATAAGCTAACTAATTTTAATGTTAACCCCATTGCCGTGAAGTTTACAATTGTTTTATTAGATGATCACCCAACTGAAAGATTTACCATAGTATGATTTACGAAATTAAAAGAGGCAACGATACGCTTGCGTCCGTGCATGCTATAGGGTCGCAGATTGTTGATGTAATGCAGCAAGATCGTGTGAATATGTCGTTTGCTCTGCCTGCTCCTGTGAATTTCAAACGCGGTGATAAGGTTAATGTGTACGGTCAAACTTATCAGTTGAACCGCACAGACAACCGTGCGAAGACAAATCAGACTTTAGGAGTTAAATACGATCTTGAATTCGAAGCCCAATATTATGACCTGGCAAAATGGGAATTGAAAGGCCTGGATAAAAACAACCAGTTAACCCTATCTGAAGTGTATGTCACAGGGACGGCTGCTGTTATTGTTGACCTCTTGGTACGTAATGCAAATAGAGCCGATTCGGGTTGGTCGGTGGGCGTTGTTGATGATACAGAAACAGAACAATACACCTATGTAAATCAGTCTTTACTGTCTGTCCTGGTTGACCTGGCTACCCGTCATGATACGGAGTTTTGGGTAGATAATAAAACTATTCATTTACAAAAAAGAGAGCAGCAGTCGGGCTTGACTTTATCCTGGGGAATGGGCAACGGTTTATATGAACTATTTCGTGGTAGAACAGATAAAAGTGTTATTAACCGGTTGTTTGTTGAAGGTGGTACCAGGAACCTTCCAGAAGGTTATGGTTTCAGTAGATTACAGTTGCCTGAAGCTTCACGCCCTTTTTTGCAGGTACCGATTCCTCCAAACGAAAAGGTTATTGAAAGAACCGAGTTCTTTGAAAATATATTCCCTAGCCGTATTGGATCGGTTACGGCTTTAGGAGCTAATGAATTAATTATCATAGACAATACTCTTGATTTTGATATCAACGCTTGTAAGCTCCCAGGTTTAGAGTATAAGGTGTCATTTACTTCAGGACAGCTGGCATCTTTTGATTTTGATATTGATACTTATGTACATGCTACCAAAACGATAACTCTTAAAAGAATTGAAGACAATAAAGCATATCCCGACGGTATTCCTTCCGAACTTTTAAAACCTGCTATTGGTGACAAATATGTTTTACTTGATATTGAAATGCCAGCCTCCTATAAAACAGAAGCTGAAAATAAATTACTTGCAGCAGGTCAAGCATTCCTGGATGATAACAAAGATGACAAACATGAGTATACTGCGAATCTTACACCTATCTGGGTTAAAAAGACAAATCCTACTATTCGTCTTGGCTATACCGTTCGGATTTTAGAACCTGATTTGAATATTGACAAAGAACTTCGCATTTCAGGCTATGTCCGAGATCTTCAAGAACCAGCTCTATATACTGATTTTAAACTAAGTGAAAAGCTTAAGCCTGCTGAGATCATCCGGCAATATGCTCAACAAGAAAGAATCCTTTTAGCTATTTCTACCGCCGGGTTGCTTGATCCGGAACAAATGCGAAAAAATCTATTTTTGAATAGGCTTAGCGAACGGGATGGATACTTAATGCTCGGTTCTGACAAAATCAAAGCAGGGTATGCAGACTTAGCAGCCAATTCTTTGAAATGGAACGGTCTGTTACAGCCTGACTACTTAACACAACCCGTTAGGCCAGGAGATTCCCCGGCTTTTGCAGGTGTTTCTTCTCCTTTATTTGTTTCTGGATTTTCAGGTTCTGGTTATCGAGTAGTTAATGAGAATGGGGACATTCATGCAACCTTTGATAAGCTCACGGTTCGTAAGGAAATGAACGTTTACGAGCTTGTGGTTAATCAAATTCGTGCTAGTAATGGGTCTGTATGGATAAGCGATGCAATCAAGATTTTCAGTGTTACGGTTTCAGGAAGTAACTACATCTGTGCTATTGATACAGACGGCAATAAGATAGGAGTTCCATTTGTAGTTAACGATATTCTTCGATGCCAGCGGTGGACGGGACGTAATGTTAAATATTATGTAGTGCGTGTTACTGCAATAGCATCCGGAAGCTTTACGGTAGTTAAATTGGATGGTGGTGGTATCCCTGAAGCAGGTGATGACGTAGTACGGATGGGGAACTCTACAAATGTAAACCGTCAAGGCGCTTTATATTTAACAGCCTCCGATAGTAACGCGCCTTACATGGACGTGATTGACGGAGTAACCTCTGCATCACTTGTAAACAAGACAAAAGTACGTACAGGTAAGTTAGATGGAATTGTAGATCCTGATTTCGGTGCGCTTTCTGGCTATGGATTGTTTGGGGACAATGTTTACTTAAAAAACGGATATTTTAAAGGTTCTGTAACCATTACAGGCGGAAACGCTTCTACCAAAGATTACGCAGACCAATCAGCTGCGAATGCTGCGAATTCCATCCAGATAGGTGGAACAAACTTGTTCAGTATATCACCATCCAATTGGGTGCAGGGTGGATACCACGGAACAGGCGGTGCTTGGGATTCAGCATTTCAATATAGATCAACATTTTCAAGTGTTAAGCCAAACAAAACTTATATAGCAAAGATTCATTCGTTGCCAGCTGAGATCAATTATGTTTTTCTTATTGAAACGTCTGGAATACAACAGCCATATACCGTTTCACGTAAAGATTTGATGACCACTGGTGAACTTGTCTTCACAACTGCATCGGATACTACACATGTTTGTATTTATATCTATACGAATGGTGCAGCTCCGACAGATTCAACGATAGCTTCTATAAGAATAAAGTTAGAGGATGGCAATAAAGCTACTGCATGGTCACCTGCACCAGGTGACATGGTTATAACTGCTGCAATCGATGCTCAAACAAAAGCTACAGCAGCACAAAATGCAGCAATCAGCACAGCTGCAAGTGATGCAACATCAAAGGACAATGCTTTAAAAACACTTGTTCAGAATTATGCTGATTCAGTAGCGTTAAGTCAAGCAAATATTGCTAAAACAGCAGCGATCAGCGCGGCAAGTACAGACGCTCAAAGCAAAGCCGATACAGCGAGAATTTTAGCCGAGAACGCGTCTATCGCTTATACCAATTCAGTACAAATCGGAGCAGTTAATTTATTCAGTGCTAATCCGTCTAACTGGGTACAAGGCGGTTATAGCGGAAGTGGAACAACATGGGATAACGCAATTCAATGGAAATCTGTTTTTACAAAAGTTGATAGCAATAAATCGTATAGGGTTAAAATACATTCCTTGCCTTCTGCAATCAGTTATGTTTTTTTAATTGAAACATCAGGTATTATGCAACCAACAACTGCATCGAGAAAGGATTTACTGTCATCAGGTGAACTTGCGTTTACAACAGCAGCAAATACAACCCATGTATGTATCTATATTTATACGAATGGAGCGACTCCGGGGGATACAATGATCTCTAATATTCGTATAAAATTAGAGGAAGGCGATAAGTTTACATCATGGTCGCCTACACCGGCTGATGTAGCTATTTTGATTGCAGACGCAGATGCAAAAGCTGTTGCAGCGCAAGCTGCTTATACTAACCTGACTTTGCAACTAAAGCCTATGGCTTACGAGAGCGTAGTTGAATTTGCTAAATTGGGAACTACAGTTGTGAATGGCGGGTATATAAAAGGAGAGCTACTTGAGGTTGCTTATATTAAAGCTAATATTATCAATGCGCAATATATTAATTCAATTGCTATCGAAGCAACAACAATTAAGGTGTCGGGAGAAAGCAAGACGGGTCAACAACTTATTGATGGTATAACTATCGGTGGAACCAATCTTTTATCGAGGGTTTTTGATTTATGGATAACAGGGGGTTACAATTCAGCTGCAACATGGGATTCAGGTTCAGGGTTTAGAACTTTCCGGATTCCCGTTACTCCAAACACGAAGTACACTTTAAGACGTTTTGGGGGAACATCAACTACTTATGTACAAGAAAGCGCTCCACGATCTCCGATTGGAGGAAGGGTGGGTTTTGCGCTTGGAGGTGCAACGATAACAACAGCGTCAAATGCTGCATATATAGCTGTTTCCGTTTACCTAGCGGGAGGCGCGACACAAGCGTATGTTGAAGCGATTATTTCAAAAGTTGAATTAGGAGAAAAAGCGACTGATTGGAGTCCAGCACCGGAAGATTACCTGCCTACTGGTCAAGTATTGATTGGGAACGGAAAAATTAGAGCCGATCGAATTGAAACGAATGATTTGATAGCGAGACAGTTTGAAACTACTGATGGTCGGTTATCTTTAAATAAGGATGATAATGCTTCTTTTATAGCAACTCATGCAAACGGGCAAAAGGCTGTTGGAATTGGTACTAATAATGAAGGGAGCACTTTTATAGAGATTTATAATAACGCTGGGGTAAAAACGCACGAATTGAGTTCAAAAGGATTGGTAGCGGTTACTTCTGTTTCGGGAATATGGAAGCCAGCTTATATGTTCTTTACAGGGCAAACAGCTGCTTCGCCAAACACTACTGCGGTTATAAACGCAATTACGCCTTATCTTGTTGCAGCCGGTGATTACCCAATGCTACCGGAAAGTAGTGTAAGACATTTGTTTGACAATGGTACCGTTACAGCTGATGCTATATATAATGGTTATCACACTGCACAGGTGAAAGCCACAAATAATTGGATTGCAAATGGGTGGTATGTGTTTGAAGGCTTACCGTTTCAAGCCGCGGGTGGACAACTTTATAAATTTAGGGTTCGACTTATTAGAATCGTAAATGGTCAGCAAACTGATACAAATAACAGTATAATATTGACTTTTAATCCAAACATATAAACATGGAAACATTCATCATTATCATCTCATTTCTGCTCATCGTAGCATGGGTATTTACGTACAACGCTTATAGGAGACAGAAGATTGAAACTAACTACTATAAAGCAAATTATGAACAATTAAAAGCTAAACAGGCAAATGAAAAAAGCAAAAGTTAATTTAAATGACATTACGATCAAAGACCTGAACGATCAGGTATATCAAACTGATTTATTAAAAGTCCTGCCCAATTTAATTTACATGGATCGGAGCTGTACAATTGAATTGGCCGATATCGCTAAAGGACTTAATAAGGGGCAAGAGGTCGAAGTTAGTAAAGAGGAACTTGAACATATCATTTCAATTCTATCTGCAAAACAGGTTTATCTTCCTTTTATACACTTTCAAATTTTAGATTATTTCAATTCACTTAATAAATAAGTATCATGACAGTATTAGATAGAACATTGCAAAAGCAAACAATCCGTAAGGTAGAAACAGCTTCAAAAAACGGATGGGATATTCTCATAAATTATGAATATGTGGCTGGGCAAAAAACGACACGAATAGAAGTTTCAGGAAGTAAACCGGATAATCCAGCGGCTTATTTTTCTGCAAATCATTCCGTACAGGAAAACAGTTTTTACATTTCCTTTGGAGGTATTGAGCCGGACAATGATGTTACCAGCGCTGTTTTTGACACGCTTAAAGCGATCGTACAGGAATTTGAACCTATTGAATAGTATTTAAAAGAACGCCCCCGGCACCTTTCTGAATTTACCACAAAACAAAAAGTAAAATGCACAGCATTCTCCGGAGGCGTAAGCCGATGGTAATTGACTGTGCATTTCTGTTTTGTGGTAATGCAAAGATATAGATTAAAAAGAAAGGAAAAACCAAATGATATTAAAAACGCCAACAAGCTACTATGGAGGTAAACAAAACCTCCTGTCAACCATATTGCCTCTTTTCCCCAAGCACACTACCTATATTGAACCGTTTGTTGGTGGAGGTGCAGTGTTCTGGGCAAAGCAACCCAGTGAAGTAGAAGTAATAAACGATTATAACCGGGAATTGATAAACTTTTATGAGGTTGTACAGAATGAATTTGTAGAGCTTGAAAAGATGATCCGTATAAGCCTCCATTCGCGCTCTTTACACGCTGATGCAAGTGTTATCTATAATAACCCTCACATGTTTAGCAGAATCAAACGTGCGTGGGCTGTGTGGGTTCTGGCAGCTCAATCATTTAGCAGTATGCTCGATGGTAGTTGGGGTTATGATAAGATTAAAGGCACAACCTCTCAAAAGATAGCCAGCAAGAGGGAATCCTTTACGATCGATTACTCAATCCGTATTCAAAATGTACAGATTGAGAATACCGATGCTTTGCGGATTATTCGCAGTCGGGATTATAAAGATGCCTTTCATTATTGTGATCCTCCATACTTTAACAGCGACTGTGGCCACTATGACGGTTATTCAATAGAAGACTTTGAAGCCCTTTTAAAGCTGCTTGCAAGCATCGAAGGTAAGTTCTTAATGTCTAGTTATCCATCACCAATTTTAGCGAAATACACGAAAGCGAATGGATGGTTTACGAAAAAGGTTGAGCAAACCGTGAGTGTGGCCAATGGAACTGGAACACCCGGCAAAAAGAAAATAGAAGTTCTGACAGCTAATTATGATCTAAGCAATCCTAACGGAGGTTTAACATTGTTTTAGTATCTTTAAATAAAAATATTATGAAATGGATTCCTATTACTGATCGTTATCCTGAACTAAACTTTATAGAAAGTGAAGGAAGTTTAAGTCGCTCTGTAATTGTTACGGATGGCTTAACAACTACTGATGCAAGATATGATTATTCAAACAACGAATGGGTATTTGAAGACCCTACTAGGGATTTAGACGCTATTACGCATTGGATTGTTTTAGAGTTGCCTAAACGATCTTAAAGCCTTTTTAACAGCTTTAAGATCGCCCTTTTTTACTTCTCAGATAAAAGGTCATCGATCTTTTGAGTGCTTTCTAATACATGAATGGTTTTCCCATCATGTAATACTAAAGTTGTTTCATTTTCTTTTTCAGCACGTTCAGAATATTGGACAACATACTCAAAATTAATCCTTGTTAATTTTCTACTGTCTCGGTTTATGGCTTTAACCAGTCTTAGAAATTTGCTCATTTTAAAAGGTGTTTAAAAGGGTTTTAAATCAATAACCAAATATACTCAATAATGGTACATGTGGTTTTAATTTAAGTTGGTATTTTTGGTACATTTGGTTTTTGCGATTTTATAATGTTCAACAAGAAATACAATATGTCATTTATTACCTGGGATAACGTTGGATAGGATTTTTTGTTCTAACTTAAGCTGTCATATCAGGTTATTATCAGGTTATTATCAGAATAAAGAATGAATATCAAAAAGGTTGTTGCATCTTTAAAAGAAGTGAGCAAAATATATAAAACCGGAGATACCTCAATCACGGCATTGGATATAACTTCAGTAGATATATACACACATGAACTCATCTTAATTATGGGACCTTCTGGATCCGGAAAGACAACTTTATTATCAATCTTAGGTTCAGTAGTTTATCCAACTTCAGGTGAAGTATTCATCAATGGTGAAAACATCAGTCAATATTCGGAAGACAAACTGGCAGCCATCCGCCTTCAGCAGTTAGGATTTGTTTTCCAGCAGTTTAATTTACTTCAACCATTGAGTGTATTAGAAAATGTTTTACAACCTTTGAGATTGTTAAAAGTTGACCGTGCCAACGCTATTAAAACAGCTAAAAACACGTTAGAAAAGGTGAATATAGCCGACAAGATGCATACTTTACCAAAAAAATTAAGTGGCGGGCAAAAACAGCGCGTAGCAATTGCAAGAGCCCTGGTAACCAACCCTCCTATCTTATTATGCGATGAACCTACGGCATCGCTGGATTCAAAAAGTGCTGCTTTTGTAATGGAAGAATTGAGACTATTAGCCAATGAAGGCAAAGCAGTTGTAGTGGTAACACATGATTTAAGATTGCGGAAATATGCAGATCGGATCATGTATGTTGAAGAAGGCAACCTTTCTGATAAATTAAAAAATGAAGAAGATTATAAATAGCACACTGTTGTTGGTAGCTATATCCATTGGATTAGCATCCTGCAGAAACAAAACATCTGATAAAGGAACTATAACTGGAGATAGCTTGCAGCAACGAGTTGAAGTTAAGGAAGTTGTAGGCATTGCGAAGATTGAGCCTTTGAACGGTCTTGTAGACTTAGCAAGTAACGAAGGGGGGATTATTGAGTCAATTAATAAAAAAGAAGGGGATTCATTAAAGAAAGGAGATGTGATCTTATCCTTTGATACCAAGAAAGAGATTATCCAATTGCAGAATTTGAATATCCAGATTGCTACACAAAAGCAACGTGTAGAACAGGATCGGGCAAATGAAAGGCAATACGAGGCTGCCTTACGTGAAAAATCTGCTACGTTAAAGGTGAGTGAGGAATTAGCACAATCAGGCGCTGAAACCAGGCAACAGGTAGAAACTCTTCGCAAAGAGCAGGATGTGTTAATGGCTACCTTAGAAGCAGCACAAAAAAGTACTGCAACCAATCGTCTAATGATAGAGGAATTAGAAAATCAGGTTCAGCAACTAGAATCATCAAGAACAGATAAATTTATTAAAGCACCTAATGATGGAATACTATTATCTCTGAATGCTGAGATTGGAAAGGCTGTGGAAGCCTATGCTTCTATAGGACAGTTTGCTGCCGATGAGCCACTCGTAATTCATGGTGAGGTCGATGAACTATTTGCAGATAAAATAAAGGCCGGGCAAACCGTGACTATTCATTTAATAGGAAGCAACGAAAGAATTGCAAGTGGAAAAGTTATTTCGCTCTCTCCCATTCTTCAAGATAAATCGCTTTTTTATGATGAACCAGGGGAAAGAAATGACCGGCGTGTCAGACGATTTAAGGCATCTCTAAATAAAGAGACTTCGCTCTTAATCAATAAAAAGGTGACATGTATCATTGAACTATAAACATTTATTATGATCCAGACTGCCTATAAGTTCATGAAGTTTGATATTCCGAAAAGCATTGGCGTTTTGGTGGGTATTGTTATTAGTGTTTTTTTGATTGGACAACAATTGGGAACGTTGGGATTTTTAATGCGATTAATGAGCGGAATTATCGAGAATTCTAATGCACAGAGTACTGAAATATGGGTTATTGATAATACAACCAACAATGTAAATGTTTTGACTCCTATTGATCAACGCTTTGTTCAGGAAATTGCCAGTATACCTGACATTGCTTATACGGAAGGAATGATTACTGCACCTGCGACAGCTACATTTGATAATGGCAAAACAGCATCCGTTACCCTGGTGGGCAGCGAGGGGCCACTTTTTCCTGCAGGACCTTTGATTGCTAAAATTACGGGCGGGAACCTGCAAAACTTAAATCAATCGGATGCCATCAGTGCAGAATTCTTCTCCTCAAAAAGTTTAAAAGTTTCTTTAAAGCTAAATCAAACATTGGAGATCAATGGAAAAACCGCTGTCGTGAAGGTAACAACCAAAAACATACAAGGCTTTGGAGGAGAGTACGTATACTCATCAATGGATAATGTGCGCTTCTATGCCAATTTCCCACACTCGAAAGTAAGTGCAATTGGTGTTAAATTAGCGGATGGTGCAGATATGGGTTCAGTCATCAATCAAATTAATTCAAGCTTTAACGGTATAAAAGCATGGGATAAAGAAGATTTAAAGAGTTCAAGCGTAAAAGAGATTTTATCAACTTCAAATATGGGAATTAGCTTTGGCTCATTAATCGTTTTTGCGACTATTAGTGGATTCTTCATTATTGGTCTGACTCTATACTCATCAGCATTGGATAGGATGCAGGATTACGGAACACTAAAGGCAATTGGGGCAACAAACGGCTATGTAAGTGGGTTGATTTTGACACAAGCTTTCTTATACGCCATATCAGGATTTGCGATTGCACTTATTTTATTACTGTTGTTTAAGAATGGAGTAGAGAGTGCCGGACTAATAATTAATTTATCGGCAGAGCTTATTTTGGCTTTACTGGGAATAACACTTTTTATTTCAGTTGGAGGTTCTCTTTTTGCAGTATTTAAGATTCGCAAATTAGAACCTGCATCTGTATTTTAATTAAAATATATAAAATGAAGAGTACAAGTCTCTTATTATTTTTATTGCTTGCTTTGGCGGTTCATAATTTTGCACAAGAACCTGTTGTTAAGCTGGAGCTATCATTAGAGGAGGCAAGAAGATTAGCTGTTGAACATAATCCGGATTTCAGTATAAGCGGATTAGAAGTTGGTATTGCAAAGGAGGCACAAAAGCAATCGGAATTGAAGGGGATTCCTCAAATCTACGGAGATTTCAATTTACAAAGAAACCTGATCATTCCAAGCACGCCTGTTCCTGCAAAAGCTTTTGATCCCAATGCAAGAGAAGATGAATTATTGCTTTTACGTTTTACAACCGAATGGACTTCCAATGTTGGTTTAAATGCTTCGTATGCCTTGTTTAATCCGGCTCTTCAAGGAGAAATAAAAGAAGCAACTATAGAAAGTAAAATTAGAGAAACTGATCATCTGTTGGCTAAAAACCAATTGCTGTTTGATGTTGGAAATGCCTACTATACCTGTTTAATCACGCTTGAACAAGTACGATTAGCAGAAGTAGACAGCCTTAGTAAATTTAAAATAACCGAAATGACTCAAAAGCAATTTGATGCCGGACGGACTACATTGCCTGTATTAAATCAAGTTAAACTGGATCAGAATAATAGCCGATCAAACTTTCAGGAAGCATTAAAGATCTTCAAAAATTCCAAAGAAAAGCTGCTTGTTCTGATGGGCTACTCCCCTAATGACTCAATTACTATTTCCTTTAAAGAGGAATTAGGAGACTTGCTGACCCTTACTGAAACGCAAGACATTCAGGAACCTTTGAATTTAAGCCTTCAGAAACTGCAACAACAAAGTATGCTTACAGATATTCAACTGAACACTGCTAGAGCCGGATTCTTACCATCGCTAAGCTTAAACGGTTACTATGGCTCACGTTATTATGATAATGCCTTCTCGCTATTTAAAGGAGGCAATTGGTTCGGCAATAGCTTTATCAATATTGGAGTGAAGGTACCCATAACAGAAGGAATGGAGCGGGTGAAGAAGATTTCACAATTAAAAATACAGCAGCAAATTATTGCAGAATCCATCCGATCTCAAAGAAACCAACATGAGCTTGACCGAAACGCAGCGAACGATGATGTTAATTATTATAAACAGGACTTCAAGAGAAAAAAAGAAAATGTTGCAATGGCAGAAGAGAATTTAAAGCTGGCTACTGAGCAATATGAAAAGGGAACAATACTAATCAGTGATTATTATAACGGAGTTTATACGTTTCAAAAAGAACGAACAGCTTATTTAGAGAGTCTGTATAAGCTGTTCGTTTCAAAGCTTAGCTTGGAAAAAGCTAATATGGAATAGAATTATTTTTGTGGAGGTAATGAAGGTCTTATTTCTATTTTACTTGGAAGAGCGCGGGAATTCATCTTTAGAATGTCGGCTACCAATTCACCAATATCTTCTTTTTGAATTTTCCATGCATCCTGATCATTAATTTCATGACCGTTAAAGGCTGTAGCCACAGATCCTGGCATAATGGTGGTTACACGAATTTCCAGCTTCCGTATGTCAAGCATTACGGCTTGAGTAAAACCAGTAAGACCGAATTTACTTGCATTATAAGCAGAAGCGCCTTCAAAGAAATTAGTTCCTGCCAAACTCGAAATTGTAATAAAATAGCCTTTGGTAGCTGCTAATGCATCCAAAGCGGCTTTAATACTATAGAATGGGCCGGTTAAATTGGTATCAATAGTCTCATGCCACTCTTCCAAAGACAGATCGGTAATTGAAGCAAAATGTCCCACGCCAGCATTAGCTACAAAAACATCTATCCTGCCCCATTTCTCTAATACTTCTTTTACAGCGGCCGATTGGCCTTCAAAGGAACGAACATCTACTTCTAAACCAATTACAGCACCTATTCCAATTCCTTTTAATTTTTTAACAGCTTGCAGCGCTCTTTCTTCTGACCTAGAGGTAATTGCAACGTTATATCCTTCCTTTAACAAGGATTCTGCAATTCCATACCCGATACCTGAACTTCCCCCAGTAATTATCGCCACTTTATCGATTTGTGCCATAGTCTTATTTAAATAGTATTCCGTTTATTAATTTATGTTAATTACGAAGCTACTGGAAATATATGAGAACAATATTTCCAAACTGTAAATTTTTATTAATTTCTATAGAACTACAAAATTGAACTCAGTTTTCGTATATTTATAAATGCAATAACGCATTCTAAATTACAACAACCATGGGAAGAAATGATAATAAAACCTCGAACAAGAATCAGAAAAAAGCTCCCAAAGATGCAAGCACGGCTGGCTCAAAGGTAGTTTCTGACTATCAGGCAGGCAAAAAAAGCAAATCATCTGATCTTGATAAGAAGAAATAGTTTAATTAAACGAGTGAGAAGGCTTTGTTTAGAGTTATCTGTCTTTTAGTTTTTACGCTTTCGATTAACCTATCTTTCTCTTTCGGACAGGATGTGGAAGATGAATACATGATAGAACTAGCGAAAGAATTGTTCTTAGGGCTCCCAATAAAATCTAACTTAACCACCTCACTTTCTTTATTAAATGAATCTAATAAAGTTAATAATATAACTGTCGTAGACGAGAATGTGAAGGCAGTATTTATCAGTCATCCTCTTCTTAATATTAACTCTATAAAAGGCGAAGATGGTTCGGGATCAGTAACTCTTGAACTCCTATTCAAAAATGATCAGCTTTTTGAAAGGAGAATTATAGTGGATAAACAATCTGATCTTAAAGCATTCAATACTTTATATAATCTTCTAAAATCAGTATCATTTCATATAGAAACAGAAAGGCCTGTAGTGGATTCGATGCACTATCGTGAGAACATCCTTTTCTCTGCAAAGGATGGAAGAAATCTTGCTCATATTGAACTTTCTTATAACCCTGCCCTCTTTAATCCCCGAAAAGAAACAGTAGATACAGCTAAAACTATCAATGTTGTTCTTGCTATTTACGATAACACATTATATTAGGTTTACCTTACCTTTATAAATAAGTTGTTATTCTTTTGTCGTAATCACCCCTATAATTTGTCGCATTAAATATACCTATCTGTTATATCTATACGTTAAATTTATAGATATCAACCAGTTAATATTTTATTATGAATGATTCAATTTATCCTTGTCTATGGTTTAATGATGAAGCCGAGGCAGCAGCAAACTTTTATTGTTCTGTTTTTAAAAATTCAGAAATAATATTAAAAAGCTCTCTAGTCGTTAACTTTAATTTATACGGTCAAAAATTTATGGGGTTAAATGGCGGACCTGCGTTTAAAAAGAATCCATCTATCTCCTTTTTTGTATTATGTGAGACGGAGGAAGAAACCAATGAAACCTGGGATAAACTTAAAGATGGAGGATCGGTATTGATGCCTATCGATACATATCCATGGAGCGATCGATATGGATGGGTTCAAGACCGTTTTGACGTTAGCTGGCAACTATATTTGGGACAAATGAAAGATATAGGACAAAAATTCACACCTTCATTGATGTTTGTAAAAGAGCAATCTGGTAAAGCAGAGGAGGCTGTTCATTTTTATACGTCAATTTTTGAAAACTCAAGTATCAGTGGCATTTCGAAATATACTGCCGAAGATGCTGATGTTGAAGGTTATGTAAAACATGCCCAGTTCAAGCTTAATGATCAGGTATTTATGGCAATGGACAGTTCTGCTGAACATGAGTTTTCATTCAATGAAGGAATCTCTATCGTGGTAGGCTGTAAAACACAGGAGGAGATAGATTATTATTGGAATAAATTATTAGAAAATGGAAAGGAAAGTCAATGTGGTTGGCTAGAAGATAAGTTTGGTGTTTCATGGCAGATCGTTCCAACTATTTTAGATGAATTAATGTCTGACCCTGTAAAATTTGAACGCGTTATGCAAGAAGTTATGAAAATGAGAAAGTTAGATATTCAAACCATGATTGATGCATAATGATTCTAATCGAGTTGATAGTTATATACTATTAAAAAATTAAGCTATGAAAGAAGAAAGTAATTCTATGCAAATGCTGCATTTCTTAATACACATTCATACCCCCAAGGAAAAAGTATGGCATACCATGCTGGATGATAAAACATACCGCAAATGGACAACTGTATTCAGTGAAGGTTCTCACTATAAAGAAAGTTGGCGCATGGACATGTTTTAAAGAGCTTGCTGAGGAATAGTCATATTCAAATTAAATAATCTAACAATTTAAAAATATAATCATGGAAAAAATCACATTAAATGCCTATTTGATTTTCGAAGGAAATTGTCGGGAAGCAATGGAGTTTTATCAAAGTATTTTTAGTGGAGAGCTTCAAATAATGACGTTCGGACAAGTTGATGATAGTTGTCCGGCAGCTAAAAAAGATTCAATTATGCATGCCAGTCTTATGGGAGGTGAAGTTGATTTAATGGCATGCGACAACCCGGTGGACGAACCTCTTGGTAAAGGAAAGATAAGTCTTGCACTTAGTGGATATGATGAAGAAAGACTCCGCAAAATATTCTCTGATTTGAGTGTAGGAGGAAATATTTTCATGCATCTTGAGAAACAGGTATGGGGAGATCTTTATGGTGCATTCACCGATAAGTTCGGTATTGACTGGATGGTTAATATTGGTTTGGAAAAAAGATAAGTAATTGCTGGAGAGTTTTTCTATATTTATCTACATCATAACGATACGGATGATATATTTGCTTAATATTAATAACAGTAATTATGAGCGATTCAACAAACTCTTCTCCAACCAGTGGAGCAATATCTCACAATGTATATTTTGATGGCAAGGTTCAAAGTCTGGAGATAGAAACAGATCTAGGTAAAGCCACGCTTGGCGTAATGAAAAAAGGAAGCTACGAGTTTTCTACTTCTTCACCCGAACGAATGGTTGTAGTCTCTGGCATTTTGAATGTTAAATTACCGAATGCCAGTTGGAATAAATACTTAAAACATGAAGAGTTTAATGTAGACGCAAATACTACGTTTGAGGTTATATGTGATACTGATGTAGCGTATATATGTTATTATGGTTAACCAGATTTTTTTAAGTTTACAACTTGAAATAGACAATTCGTTTTGATGATTGAAACTATTAAGCGACTACATGCCAAATTGATAGGCAGTGTTGCCGATACACCGCTCCAGGCAAGGATTTTTCATGAAGTCAGTGTAATCGCCCTGATTGGTCTTCCACTGGCATTGCTGGTAAATATTTTGATCAAAGTGCCTTTGGTCAACGTAGCATTGTTGGCCGCCTGGATTGTGATTGTAGCGATGTATATCAACTCACGGTACTTTGGCAGATTACAATCGAGCCTTATTTTATTTAGCACCGGCACAAGCATACTCATGGCCTTCAATTACTTCATCAATTCCGGTATACAAGGCCCTACATTAATTTTGTACTTGCTTTCACTGGTTTTTACATTGTCGGTAATGCCTACGCGGCAGTTTTTGTATTGGATGCTGATCAATGTGGGCATTGTTGTTACACTATTACTAGTCGAGTATTACAACAGTGGTTTTGTTAAGATAACCTATGCCAAGCGCGGCGATCTGTTTCTCGATACCATTACAACTTATATTTGCGTAGTAGTGTGCATGGGCGTAGTGCTTTCTTACCTGATCAATAGTTATGAGCGCGAAAAGAACAATGCGCTCAAAGCTTCCCGAGCATTAAAAGCCGCTAACGACTCCAAAACACGGTTGTTATCCATCCTCTCACATGATCTTCGTTCGCCATTTAATTCTATCGCGAGTTACCTCGAGACGCTCCATGAGTATGAGCTATCAGCAGAGGAACGCCGCTTCCTCGAAAGGACTCTGCTTGATGAGACAAAAAATATGCAGGTAATGTTGCACAATTTGCTGAGCTGGACAAAATCGCAAATGGATGGCGGCACGAGGGTAAATCTGATGAGACTAAACTTGTCTGAAGTGGTGGCGAACTGTCTTTTGGTTCAACAAGCGGCCGCGGATATAAAGTCTGTCGCAATCCATGTCCAGGTTGATCCATCTATTAACTTATATGCCGATCTGGATATGCTTAAACTGGTGATCCAGAATCTTGTGAACAATGCAATCAAATTTACACCTGCGGGTGGTAAAATTCAGATCTATAGTGGTTATGATTTAGATAGAGTTAAATTGCATGTCGCCGATAATGGTATTGGCATTCCTAAGGAAAGGCAGGATAATCTTTTTACGTTTCATGCAACCTCTACTTATGGCACCAATAATGAAAAGGGTGTCGGCCTGGGTCTAATCCTGTGCAAAGAGTATACAGAAATGCAGAACGGCCAAATCAGTTTCAGCAGTCTCCCTGGCAATGGAACACTGTTTACTTTGGAGTTTGCCAGCTAATGGCTAATAATGTTAAGTAACCGAAATTCCTGAGCTATATTCATTCATAGACGAAATTAGAGTAAAGTATATTACTGGTTGTCAAACGGATCAGTCATCTTATCTACATCAACAACAAGGTTACAACACAAAAAAACCGAAGCTAAATCTTTTGAAAGACTTGAACTCCGGTATGTACCCCCAACAAGATTCGAACTTGTGACCGACGGTTTAGAAAACCGTTGCTCTATCCAGCTGAGCTATGGAGGCTCGTTGTTAAAACGAATGCAAAATTAATAAAATCTTTAACATTCGAGCAAATTAAAGCAACAATATCTATATTTTCAATCTTATTAAATAAAGCTTAATTAACTCTTTGAGGCATTATTTGTTTCAACCACACGTTTCTTATTGAATATCTTGCGTTTACCGTTATTGGGCTTTTTATTTGTCGAACGGCCACCCGATTTCACAGGTTCTTTAGGTTCTTCACCATAAATACTCGGCAATGGAATACGATCAACTTTCCGATCCATTAATTCCTCGATAGACTTAAATTTACCGTAATCTTTATTATTAACGAACGTTATTGCAGTACCCGTACTTTCTGCTCTGGCTGTACGACCAATTCGATGAATATAGTCTTCCGGGTCGCCGGGCACATCAAAATTAACTACCAGGTCAATACCATCAACATCAATTCCTCGTGAAAGCACATCAGTACCTACCAGAACATTAAGTTTCCTATTCTTAAAATCAAGCAATATCTGCTGTCTTTCATCTTGTTTCAGATCAGAATGAAAAGCTTTTACTTTTAATCCGGTCTTCTTCAGATCAAGATCTAAGCGTTTTACTTTCTCTTTCGTTGAAGCAAAAGCTATTACACTCTTATATTCGCCATTTTTCAAAATATCTACCAGAAGAGCATTTTTATTTTCATCATATACCCGATAGCATTGTTGAAGAATCCCTTCAGCCGGACTGGAGGTAGCAATATTTACTTGCTGTGGATCCTTTAGGAGCTTTTGAGCAAATTGCCTGATTTTTGAAGGCATCGTTGCAGAAAACAACAATGTTTGACGTTGAGCAGGAAGCTTCCTGATAATATGTAACAGATCTTCTTGAAATCCCATATCCAACATCCTGTCTGCTTCATCAAGAACCAAGAATTTAATATCGTTAAAAAGAACTCCTCCGGAGTTTAAATGAGCGATTAATCTGCCAGGCGTAGCTATTACAATATCTACTCCTTCTCTTAACGATTTCCGCTGCTGTTCATAATCTGCTCCGTTTCCTCCACCATATATGGCAATGGAACTAATACCTGTAAAGTAAGCAAGCCCTTCAATCTGCTGATCGATCTGCAATGCCAATTCACGTGTAGGAGCTAATACCAAAGTACTTATAGGAGGTTTCTTTGCTAATTTGCAGATACCATCCATAACGGGAAGTAAATAAGAAGCAGTTTTTCCAGTACCGGTTTGAGCACACGCAATTAAATCATGATTAGATTGAATAAGAGGAATTGCTTGAGCTTGTATTGGGGTTGGGCTTTTATAACCCATACTATTCAGTCCGTCTAAAAGACGTTCATCAAAATTAAAATCAGTAAATATCAATATTATATAATTATTAGAAATGTAAAAGTATTAAAAATATTTGAAAATCAATCTTTTATCAGGGGTTTTATACAAACAAAAAACACACTAAATATTTATTAGGTCAAAATACCCAAAAATAATTTCTAATTTTGTATCCCGTACAAAAAGATTAGAAAAGGGTTAAGAAAGACCATTTCTATAAGAATATCCAACATATCAATATGACAAAATACATTTTCGTTACGGGCGGCGTTACCTCCTCGTTAGGTAAAGGCATTATTTCAGCATCTTTAGCTAAACTTCTTCAGGCACGTGGCTACAAAGTTACCATTCAAAAATTTGACCCCTATATTAATATTGATCCGGGAACATTAAATCCTTATGAACATGGTGAATGCTACGTAACAGAAGATGGTGCAGAAACTGATTTAGACCTGGGCCACTACGAACGATTTTTAGATACCCCTACCTCACAAGCAAACAACATCACTACCGGAAGGATTTATCAAAATGTAATTCAAAAAGAACGCGCTGGTGATTATTTAGGAAAAACGGTTCAGGTTGTTCCGCATATTACAGACGAAATTAAACGCAATATGCGTTTGTTGGGCGAGAGTGGCGATTATGATATTGTTATTACTGAACTTGGTGGTACGGTAGGCGATATTGAATCTCTTCCTTTTATTGAAGCTGTTCGTCAACTTCGTTGGGAATTGGGAAGCAATGATTCGCTTGTTATACATCTTACACTGGTGCCATTTTTAGCTGCAGCAGGCGAATTAAAAACCAAGCCTACACAGCATTCAGTAAAAATGCTTTTAGAGTATGGTATCCAACCGGATATCTTAGTTTGCCGTACAGAGCATCACTTAAATGCTGAACTTCGGAAAAAGATAGCTTTGTTCTGTAATGTTAATCTAAATGCGGTTGTTGAATCTATTGATGCTCCATCGATCTACGATGTTCCTCTATTGATGCTAAGAGAGCAACTCGATAAAACAGTTTTAGCGAAATTAAAACTTCCAACCCGTTCTGAACCTGAGCTGACTTTATGGAAAAACTTTCTCGGTAAAGTTAAAAACCCGACCTCTGAGATCAAGATTGGTTTAGTAGGAAAATATGTTGAATTACCAGATGCATATAAATCCATAAACGAATCATTTATTCATGCAGGTGCGGTAAATGAGTGTAAGGTGATTGTTAAATATCTTTCATCTGAAAGTATTACAGAAGACAATGTTGCTGAAAAACTAAAAGGATTAAGTGGTATTTTAGTCGCTCCGGGTTTTGGTGAAAGAGGATTAGAAGGCAAAGTTGCTTCGATTCGATATGTCCGTGAAAATCAGATCCCTTTTTTCGGAATATGTTTAGGTATGCAATGTGCGGTTATTGAATATGCAAGAAACGTCTTATCAATAAAGGATGCAAATAGCTTCGAAATGAATGCTAAAACGAAGAATCCTGTTATAAACCTGATGGATGAACAGAAAAAAATCAAAAATAAGGGAGGAACTATGCGACTTGGCTCCTATCCTTGTGACCTTAAAAAGGGTTCTAAGGCTGCAGCCATTTATGGAAAAATGAAGATAACAGAACGCCATCGTCATCGTTATGAGTTTAATAATAAATATCTTCAGCAATTTGAAAATGAAGGAATGATTGCTTCAGGAATAAATCCTGATAACGGACTGGTAGAGATTATAGAACTTAAAAACCATCCATTTTTTATAGGCGCACAGTTCCATCCAGAATTAAAATCAACAGTTGTTAATCCGCATCCACTTTTTGTTAACTTTGTAGCCGCTTCTTTACAGCATGCAAAGAAGATCAATGAAGAACGAAAAATAACTACTAAATAGAAAACTAACTAAATAAAAAATTAATAGAATAACATATTAAGTATGGATAGAAATACGTTTACCGGCCTCTTTTTAATGTTAATTATTATCGTTGGTTCGGTATTCTTGATGAGGCCATCTGATGAGGAGATTAAAAGAGAGCAGTTTTTACAAGACTCTATTGCACTTGCAAAGACACAAAGCACAAGTCCTGTTGCAAATAATACTTCTACCAGCGGTGTGATAGATAGCACCTTAGCTATCCCGGTACAAGATTCAATAGTTGCCACTGGCCCTTTTGGTAGCTCTAAAAATGGAAGCGAAAAGCTTATTACATTAGAAAACGAACTTCTTAAGGTTAACATTACGAATAAAGGGGGAAGGATTAAATCTGTTGAGTTAAAAAATGAGGTAGATTATAATGGCAAGCCCTTAGTTATGTTTGATGGTAATGAAAATACCTTCGGCTTACAGTTTTCAAGTGCCGGTGAAAATATCAATACCAACAACTTATATTTTGCCGGGCCAGATCAAGGATTTGAAGTAAGTAACAGTGACTCATCTGCTTTAACTCTGCGTTTAAATTATGCTGAAGGCAAGTATATTGATTATATCTACTCATTAAAGGGCAATAGCTATCAGGTTGGTTTCACTGTGGTTACAAAAGGAATGCAAGATATTGTTGCTCCAAATCAGAAGCAGTTGATCTTGAATTGGAATTCATCTCTTTCTCAGAAAGAAAAAGATATTGCTAATGAGCAACGCTATTCTACAGCTTACTTTAGAACAGCTGAAGGAGATGTTGATAATCTGAGCACAGGAAAAGATGACAAGGAAGATATTGGAAAAACCAATTGGATTACCTTTAAACAACACTTCTTCTCAAATACACTAATAGCTGATCATGATTTTGCCGGAGGGTCTTTAGCTGTAAATACCCCTACGGAAGCTAATGTTGTTAAATCTTTTGAAGCAGATCTAAACCTGGATTTCACAAGACAAGACATTAATACCTATCCGATGAAATTCTTTTTTGGCCCTAACAAATATTCAATATTAAAGGACCAAGGATATGATTTTGAGAAACAAATTGATTTAGGATGGGGACCAATGACATGGATCAACCGATTCATTACCTTGCCTGTTTTTAATGTTCTCGAAGGCTTTAATCTAGGATATGGTATAATCATTCTTATACTTACCATTCTCCTTAAATTAGTTTTATCGCCATTAAGCTACAAGTCATATGTATCGATGGCCAAAATGCGGGTATTAAAACCTGAAATGGATGAAATTAAGAAGAAGGTTGGTGAAGATAATCCTACCCTATTACAGCAAGAATACCTCAAGCTCTATAAACAGGCTGGCGTAAACCCGATGGGAGGTTGTATCCCTATGATTTTACAAATGCCTTTCACCATTGCTTTCTTTTTCTTTTTCCCTAACCTCTTTGAGCTAAGGGGAGAAAGCTTCTTATGGATGAATGACTTATCGACCTATGATGCTATTATAACCTTCAAACCAATTTTCGGAGTCGGACATATTAGTTTAATGGTTATCTTGATGACCTTTGCTACATTGCTTTCAACTTGGTATAACAATTCAGTATCAGGCGTAACGGGGCAAATGAAATACATTGGTTATTTTATGCCGCTAATATTCTTATTCGTTTTGAATAGCTATCCGTCTGGATTAACTTACTACTACTTCCTTTCAACCTTATTTACATTCGGACAGCAGTTTGCTATTCGTCAAATGATTAACGACGAGAAGATTCATGCAAAACTCCAGGAGAATAAAAAGAAACCGGATTCTAAGAAAAAGAAATCAGGATTCCAAAAACGCATGGAAGACTATATGCGCCAACAAACTCCTGCGGCTCAAACTCCCAAAAAGAAATAAGAATAAAAATTAAAGACAATAAAAAAGGTGTTCTGTTCAGAACACCTTTTTTATTGTCTTTAATTGCGCCTACATTCTAGTATTCATCTTCGTTAAAAAAGAAATCTTCTTTTGTAGGATAGTCCGGCCAAATCTCTTCGATATTTTCATAGGGCTCTCCGTCATCCTCCAGTGCCTGCAAGTTTTCAATAACTTCAACAGGAGCACCCGAACGGATTCCATAATCTATTAATTCATCTTTAGTCGCCGGCCAAGGCGCATCTTCTAAGTGTGATGCAAGCTCTAATGTCCAGTACATAATTCGTTATATTTAGCGTTCAATTTTCCGCAAAAATATAATAATAATTGATATAATCAAATTTATTTAAAAACAATTACTTATAAACGAGGAACCCAAATATTCTCCTCAATTTTGTCATCATAAGATATCTTTCTACCGAGCACAAAAAGATAATCACTTAAGCGATTTAAGTAGGTCAACACCTTCTCATCCACAAAACTTTCTTCTGATAAATGTACGGTTATACGTTCCGCTCTGCGACATACACATCTTGCTAAATGACAGCTCGCTACCGACAATTCTCCTCCAGGTAATATAAAGTGTTTCAAAGGAGGTAGTATCTCATTCATCTTATCCATCTCTTCTTCCAAAAGAGTAACATCCGATTCATACAGATCTGGTATTTTCATTTTGGAACGCTCTGGATCAGAAGCCAGGGAAGAGCCAATAGTAAACAGGCGATCCTGAATTTCCTTTAATACTGCTTTTTGATTTGCATCTATTTCCTGGCTTCGGATCAAACCAATATATGAATTTAGCTCATCTACAGTACCATAACTTTCAATCCTTAAATGATGCTTAGAAACCCTTGTACCACCTATCAATGAGGTCTGCCCTTTATCTCCTTTTTTTGTATAGATCTTCATAGTTATAATTTAATAGGTTCAAGATAATAATAATAGGAATAAAAAAGGCACTTTACCTATTTCAGGATAAAGTGCCTTTTAAGAACTATATGATATAATTAATACACTTTAACTATATAAACAAAATCCTGAATCTTTTTGATCTGAGCAGTCCTAGAAAGACCTTTCAATAAATTATTCTTGTTAATCTGCATTTTACGGTTTAATGCATCTTTTGATATCGCTTCTACCGATTTAAGCAAATAGCTGGTCTTAATAGCAAACGCAGCTCCGTCTGCTTCCTTCTGTTTCCCATTAATCACTCCAATCACATTACCACTATCATCTAATACCGGACCACCGCTATTACCGGGGTTTACAGGAATTGACACCTGGTAGGCAATCGTATCTCCACCGAAACCTGTATTAGAGCTTAAATAACCACGACCATATACAGCTTCTTCACGTGGGAAGCCAATGGTATAAACATCCTGTCCTAAATCAGCTTCATTCTTCTTGAAAGTATAAGGCAAAGGTGCAGCTTCTTTAAAAGTAGAATCTACAATTTCCAGAATAGCAATATCGTACGTTGGGTCAATATATACGACTTCAGTTTTAAAAGAAACACCCTTCGTATTCTGAACATATATTGAATCAGCACCATTGATGACATGGTAGTTGGTAGCAATATAGCCGTTAGAAGTTAATGCAAAACCAGTACCCCCAAACGTACTGGGAGCAACCGCTTTCACATTTGAACTAATATTGCTAATAACTTTATTTTGAGCATTGACATTACTCACGATTCGATTCATGTCACGCTTTAGAGCACTATATTTACTCGAGTTATCCTTTACGTCGCTATAAAAGCCAGACATCCATAATGTAGAAAATACAATTATCAAAGCCACAGAAGCTGCTATTAATGCACTATAGCCATAGTTTTTCCAAAGCTTGATAATTCCGTTTGAATTAGATAACTTATGAATCTTAGGGATTTCATAGCGCGATTGAATGCTTTCTAATTTTGATCTGAAATCAACCCTGTTTTGATATTCATTTAGCTTTTCTAATAATAGAACATGCTCTCTGTATTTTGATGCTTCAGCCGGATTATCTTTACAATAATCTTCAAATAACCTCCGCTCCTCTTCACTCATATTCCCTCGAACATACGCATCTGCCTGTTCAATAAAATCAATATCCTTCTTCATTTTACTTTATATTTAGCTGAAAAATAACTTTTTCAAGCGTTGTAAACATTTATATTTTTGCGTTTTGGCGTTATCTGCATTGGTATAGCCAAACTTCTCGCAAATCTCTTGCATAGATAAATTCCGCAAATAAAAGTCGCTTATTATTGTCTGACACGGCTCTCCTAATAAATGTAGCGACTGTTCCATTAATAAAAACTGTTCTTCCTTCTGTTGATATTCAAGTAAATCACTTTCTACAGCTACTATTTCTTGCTCCTGAATATTGAAACTCATTCGATCATTCTTATTTAATCTTTTAAGCCACAACCGCCTGCAAACAGAATACAAGAACGTTTTTAATTTACTACTTAAAACAAAGTCACCACTATTTATTCGATCGTATAATACAATCACAGCTTCCTGAAAGATATCCTTTGCATCATCCTCGCTCCCATTATTTTTAGTCACCAATTGAAAAATCATTGGGAAGTAAGAAGCATATAAATATTCCAATTCACTAGTAGAGCCATTTGCTATACCTTCAATAACTTCCTGGTCACTCAGTACTTGACTTTTTATGTTATTCACCATTTAATACTTAAAACGAATAAAAGTAACCCAATTTTCTCATTATAAAGGAAATAAATTACATTCGACCGATGATTAATATTATTATTAATTTTTTTAATGATTGTTGGGTTACCTTTTACGACTAACTGTATTAAGTGTAAAATAGCATGTTATTTTAAAACAACAAAAAACAATTAAAAATGAAAAATCTATTAAAATTCGGTTTCTTAGGACTAGCTTTAACTCTTGCTGTATCAGCTTGTAACACTCAACCAGCTGCTACTGAAGCAGATGATGTTGATGTAATCGTTAACGAAGATACTACAGTAATAAATGACGTTGATACTGCAGTTATCGACACTAACGCTATCGATACTAACGTTGTAAATTAATTTTAATTACAACAGTTAAAAAAACCTGTACGAAAACGTACAGGTTTTTTTTATTCTCTTTTTTTAAGCTTCAATAGATCTCATTATGCTAATTTCTTAGAATTGTATAGCTCCTTTCCTTTTTCTACCTTTACAGACCATAAAGAATATATCCATGAAATTCTCACCTCTTACTACCATTTCACCTATAGATGGCCGCTATCATAAATCAACAAGCATCCTATCTAATTATTTTTCAGAATTTGCCCTTATTCATTTTCGCGTTTATATCGAAATTGAATACTTTATCGCATTGTGCGATAGCGAAATTCCGCAATTACCGAAACTTGATACCGATCTGAAAAACAAATTATTAAAAATAGCAAACGATTTTACAGAGAAGGATGCGGAAGAAATAAAGGAGATTGAAAAAACAACTAATCATGATGTTAAAGCAGTTGAATACTTTATTAAGGATAGGTTTGATTTATTAGGGCTACAAGAATACAAAGAGTTCATTCACTTTGGGTTAACATCTCAGGATATTAACAATACCGCCATTCCTTACTTGTGGAAAAAGGCACTTACAGAAGTTTATTTACCAGAACTATGTTCGATAGTTAATAAGCTGAAGGAACTGGCATCTGATTGGAAAAATATTGCTTTACTTGCCAGAACTCATGGTCAACCTGCCTCTCCTACACGTTTAGGGAAAGAGATCATGGTTTTCTGTGAACGTTTAGAAAATCAAATTAAACAGGTAAATCAAGTTCCTTTTTCTGCAAAATTTGGAGGGGCAACCGGCAATTTTAATGCGCATCACCTAGCTTATCCATCCATTAACTGGATAGAATTCGGAAATAACTTCGTTAATGAACAACTTGGCCTATCACGTTCTCAATATACTACACAGATCGAGCACTATGATAACTTCGCAGCACATTGCGATGCAATGAAACGCATTAATAATATCCTTATTGATTTTAGCAGGGATATATGGACTTATGTATCCATGGATTACTTTAAACAAGAGATCGTAGCCGGACAGATCGGATCTTCTGCTATGCCTCATAAAGTAAACCCAATCGATTTTGAAAATGCAGAAGGAAACATGGGTATTGCAAATGCTCTTTTTGAGCACTTAGCTGCTAAACTTCCTATCTCAAGACTGCAACGTGATCTTACCGACTCAACAGTTTTACGTAATATAGGTGTTCCGGTAGCACACACAATGATAGCTATAAAATCATTGATGCGTGGACTGAACAAATTGATCATTAATGAAACAGCAATACGAGCAGATTTGGAAAAGAACTGGGCAGTTGTAGCAGAAGGAATCCAAACAATCCTTCGAAGAGAGGGCTATCCTAAACCGTATGAAGCTTTAAAAGATCTTACTCGTACAAATACGCAAGTAAATGAACAGGTCATTGCTAATTTCGTTGATAATTTGAATGTTTCTGATTCTATAAAGAAAGAGATTAAGTCAATTACCCCATGGAATTATACCGGTATCTAGCTTCAGTAAAATTTTAACCAACACTTATATATCAAATATATTATAATGATATATTTGCATTCAATAATGCCCGGGTGGCGAAATTGGTAGACGCACCATCTTGAGGGGGTGGCGCCCAAAGGGCGTGGCAGTTCGAATCTGCTCCCGGGTACAATGATAATTCGTTATAGCCAGACTATTAAGCAATTACGTTGCATATTTATTGTGGTGCACACGCTATTGCACACACTAGAATAATATTTAAACTAATTAATCTTCACTCAAATTGCTTTTTCAACTTTTCTATGTAATCTGTCATTCCCGTTAATTTTTCTTCAACCAACTCGAATTTACGTGCTTGAAAAGTATCAAATTGGTCTTTATCCAATAGAAGCTCAGCTAAACTTTCCAGTGCTGCTTCATTATATGCTTGCTGCATCATGAACATTACTATTTTTTCTTCCATACCGGAAACATAGACAACCCTTTCTTTCTTTGAAATTCATTCCTATATTTGCTAAATAAATTAGTATAATATGGAAGCGGATGTGTTATTGTTCAAAAGAGAAAAAGGTAAAATATTAATTCCATTGTTTTCAGAAAGGATCCATGCAGGATTTGAAAGCCCTGCAACGGATTATCAAGAAGAAAGGATCGACCTGAACGAATACGTTACCAAATACCCGGATGCTACCTTTTACGCTCGTGTGATTGGTGACTGCATGATAAATTCAGGGATTTTTGATGGTGATCTATTGGTAGTAGATAAATCCCTTATTCCTCAAAACGGTGATATTGTTGTAGGAATCCTGGAAAGTGAATTTATTCTTCGTGCTTATTACCGATTCGGGAAAGATGAATATCTGATGCCCGACAATCCTAACTATTCACCAATCAAAAGAAGTGAAGGAACATTTTTTGAGATTTGGGGTGTAGTTCCTTTTACCGTTCACAATCAACAAACAAACAGAAATGTACGCATTAATCGACTGCAACAACTTCTACGTTAGTTGCGAAAGAGCCTTTCAGCCTGAACTTCAGAACAGAGCAGGTGTCGTGCTTTCCAATAATGATGGCTGTGCAATTGCCAGAAGTCAGGAAGCAAAGGATAAAGGGATTAAAATGGGAGAACCATATTTTCAGATGAAAGAAACTCATAAAGATGTATGGGTTAGATCATCTAATTACCCTTTGTACCATGACATCATGTTACGTGTAACTTCGATCATTAGACGCTATTTCCCTGATCAAGAGATTTATTCCATTGATGAATGCTTTTGCGACCTGTCAGGCTATGAATACATGGATCCTGAAGAACTGGCATTGCAACTTCGTGCTGAACTTTTACAATGTACCGGTATCCCAGTTTGTATTGGTGTTGCACGAACTAAGACCTTATCCAAGATTGCCAACCGAATTGCAAAGAAGAAATATAAAGAACGTGGTGTATTTTTCTTGAGCTCGCTCGAAGATGAACATGAAGCCTTGAAACAAACCGAGATCGGTGATGTATGGGGTATTGGAAGACAGCATGCTGCCAGGCTTATAAACATTGGAGTGGATAATGCTTATAAGTTTACACAATTAACAGTTGGTTGGGTTCAGCTTTATATGACAATCGTTGGTGTGCGTATGTGGAGAGAGCTTAATGGTGAATCCTGCATACCGATGGAATATATCCGCGCAAAGAAAAAAGGTATTGGTACATCAAGGAGTTTTGGTAAAGCTGAAACTGATCTTTCTGTAATGCTTGAAGCGCTTGCGACCTATACGTCCATCGCTGCATTAAAATTAAGAAACCAGAATTCTGTTTGTGCAAAGATCAATGTATTCACACACACAAGTATGTTTGCTGATCCAAAGAACCGCTATTCCGTTGGATTGGATCTTAAACTGGAAGTACCAACTTCTAGCACATCCGAATTAATAAAGGCAGCTAAGTATCTCCTGAGAAGAATTTTTAAGCCTGGGTATCGTTATCAGAAGGTAGGCATCTTCTTAATGGACATAAGACCGGATGATCAGGTACAACAGTCACTATTTGATACGAAAGTCGAAAGCCGAGGCAAATTGATTACTGCCTTAAAAGCGATGGATAGTATAAACCGAAAACAGGGAAAAGATTCGGTACGGATGGCAGCGACCGGTTATGAGCGCAAATGGACCATGAAACAAGAAAATCTTTCAAGGGGTTACACAACCAATATCAGAGACGTGCTTGTTGTTAAGGCAAAATAACCTTATGATTAACTAAGTCTGTCGGATTCATGTGCAATGCTTCTTCGATGACTAATATCATATCGTCTTCTAAATCGCTTGTTATGTGGTGATTCGCGAATTCTTCAACATTATAATTAAACGGTGTAAACACATAATTATCTTGATCTGCCTGACCTTCTGCAATCAACATTGTGTAACCCTCATCCTGAAGGCGCAACAACAATTCTCTAGTTATCGGTGTTATCATAAAAACAAAAATACGTAACTTTATTTTATGTGCTACCATACTTCTACACCGTCTGTAAAGAAAATGCTCGAACAGTTGCCTGAATATGAAGTCAACTATCAAGGAGAAGAATACTATCACGTATCCAGCTTTGCACGGCCATTCCTTCCAGTAACGACATATAAGAATCATAGAACAATTGAATCTGCACAATGGAAGCTACTTCCTTTCTGGGTAAAGAACGAAGAAGAAGCAAAGAAGTATGCAAACACTTGTAATGCAGAATCGGAAAGCATTTTTGAGAAAGCTTCCTATAAAAACTACATTACAAAGAATAGAGGATTGCTTTGGGTGGATGGATTTTATGAACCACACAAAGTAAAAGGCCAGAAAGAAACCGATAACTATTATGTCTACTTACCTGAAAAGCGAATCTTCTCAATTGGAATTGTAATAGCACCTTGGGTAAATAAAGATACAGGTGAAGTGATCGATACTTTCTCTGTTCTTACAACAAAGGCAAATGAGCTATTGACTGATATTCATAACGAAAAGAAGCGCATGCCTTTAATCATTCCTCCTGATGATAGGGATGCATGGCTAGATGCAAATGAACCGGAACAAATAAAGTCTTTCTTTCAACCTTTCGATGGCTTACTTGAAGCACACAAAGTTTACCGGGTAACAGCAGACCGAACCGGTGAAACGAATAGGGCTAGCGTGCAGGATAGGATAGATTAAATATTAAGTTCAAATGGAGGCAGTATATTTGGCTCTGAAACGATAACCCTTGATCTCCAATCACCGTAACTTTGTACTAGGTACTCAATAGCTTCCTCTTGAGTTGCAAACATGCTAAAGGAATCAAGGCCTTCATAAGATTCATCACCGCTTTCAAGTTCTTTTCTTACTTTAATTATTTCTGGTAAATCAACACCTTCAACCCTAATACCTTTGTCGTAAATCTCTTGATATTCGGTGTAGGACATATCAAATTCATTAATGCACCATAATAATGGCCTACCATCATCATCGTATTGTGTGGTATTCACTTTGCCATAAAAGAAGAAGTTAGCCACAACTCCATCGTCTACAAAATATAACACTGTTTCAAGATTTTTTCTGTTTTCATTCAGCCAGGTATCCCATGCATTATATAATACCTGCTTATGCTTTCCGTTTTCGAAAATGAAGTATTTGTCATTGGGATTTATTTTGATTTTCATGAAAGCAAGATATCAAAAATCAAGCAAAATGTATATGGGTTCTAGAGGTAAGCAAGCATGTTCAAAAAACCCACAATAGAGTTTTTACATTTGATCCATGAATATTAACGAAACTAAGAATCACGTAATAGAGTATTATGGTGATCGCAAATTAAAATTTTATGAACCACTTAAAGACGATGGACAGCATTTTGCGTGTAGCTATCAAACTATGGATGGACTGTCTATACATAAAATACATGGCATATGTACAAAAGAAGATCTAGCCAATGGCAGCATTACAATACTTAGGCGGCTGCATTGGAAAATGGGTGTTATGCCATTATAATATCCAACCGTCGTACTTACTTGGATTTTTCTCTATATCTCTGGCCGTCTCATCAGAGAAGATACCATTTAGTTTTCCACGTCTTGTTTTATTTGGGGCGTGTTCTTTTTCAATAAGATCCAAAGCTTCTATATGTTTAGTGTTTTTTATTCCGTCTGATAAATAATCGCACTTATTCATCAATTTTTCTTCGATTGATGAATCCTTAATTTCCACATATGCAAGTTTAGCTAAATCTTTAACAGAAATTTTTGAACTTTTAATAAAATCAATCATATTCTCGGGTCCCGGAAACGGCTTTCCGGTGACTTCCTTACACGACCCATCCTTTATATCAATTAAAGAATGACTTATTCGGTTATTGGGGCCTCCAAGAAAGGACACTCCTACCATGTTTTTATCTTCTTTCATAACTTTTATTTTAAAACCTCCAAAAATCAAAGTTTCCGCTTATCGTTGGTCTCCATCTGCCAGATTGGGGATAGTATGTATAGGTTCCCTGAAAAGAAAATCTGTTTGCATCAATCCGCAAAGCAGGACCATAACCAAAGGCTCCTGTTTCCGGGTTCAATTGAGCATTGCCCTGAACCCTTAAGCCAAATTCAGGCATTACCTGTTTGATCTGCAAACGGTCAACGCCTCGGATTTTAACACGTGGATCGCTTGACCAAATGTCTACGTAGCTTTTCTTTGCTCCTAAAAACCAATCTCTTTTCCAGTACTGAACCGAATTAAAGTCAAAGTTATAGCTGAAGGATCCAAACGTAACTGTATCGGATTGTCTTTTAAAAGAAAGATCTAAATACTTGTCTTTGTAAGCGTAAACGGTGTCCTGTGTGACATTATTAATGATTCGCTTAAGTTGTATGTTTTCCTGCTGAACGTTTGCTACAACGGTGCTTAAGGACTTCAATTGCTTGTCTTTTACACCTGCCAGATTCAATAAGCTGTCAACTTTTGTTTTGTCCTCAACCTTCACTTCGATAAGTTTCAGTATCGGTTCTGCCTCTTTGTAGATCACGTGTTCAGCTCCCTGCTCGTCAACTTTACGTGCTATTTCTTCTGCTTGCATTGAAACGCCTGTTTTTGGGAGATTGACCGATTTGGAATCTTTATCAATTCTGTGCGCCCGGTAAAGTTGGTAACCCATGATTGCAACTATTGCAACAAGGATATAAATCAATATAGTTTTCATTTCTGTTCTTTTGTAGAAGTGCTATCCAGTTTGTTTGTTATCTCCTTAATAACCCCGTTTTTAATGTCAATGAAGTTTTCCAAATTCGATATTCGTTGATCCTGTTTAACGATAATGGCTTTGTACTCTACGATTATCACTTCAAGTTCTTTGCATTTATTCTGTTCGGTAAACTCTTTATAAATGAAATACAATAGAAGAACATAAGCGACAACGTGGATCGGGTTCATTTTAAACTGTGAGTAAGTAGGCACTTTGTCTTGTATCTGCATTGTATTTCATTTAAACTTAAACTGCTCTTTTTACTGCATACAATGTTTTTTCTGTAGGATTTTCTACTACCACTTTGGTGGGTTGTCCTAACTGAATACCGATCAAAGACAGAAATGCTATAGCAGCTGTTACGCCAATTTCTATCCAGTTGACACCATCAATATTTCCATTAGTCTGATAATATTGATAAAGGAATTGCAAAGCTGGTATTACAACTGCTGCGATAAATGCTTTAATCCAATCGCCTGATACAAGCGATCCTCTTTTTTCTACTGTTACTTTTGTTTGATTTTCCATGATTTCTATTTATTTAATGTATTTGTTATTTGATGCCTAATGCTTTAGCGGTTTCACCACCTGGCATAACTTCACCATCAACCACAAGTCCGTATGCTTTTTGAAAACGGACAACTGCATCCTGCGTTCCGGGTCCGAAATAATCATCTAGTTTAAGCATGTAATATCCTTTCTCCTTTAATTTGGTTTGCAGGATTCTAACAAACGGATCCTCCATTAATGGAGTCTTCAACCGGTAAACGATCACTGGAGCTTTGGTATTAACCGGTGCTACGTTTTCACTGTAAGCAATACCGGGTAATAAAATTCCGTAATCCCACCGACGGCCATCTACAACACTTTCAATCACTCCATATTTGGTAGAATGCGCTTCGATTGTTTTGCCATTACCTTGAGAGAATACAATATGTCCGATCGCACCTCCTTTCGGTTTTCTTAGTAAAATCGCACCTGGTATTTTAGCTGCTTGAGTAACCGGAATAATTATCCCTTTGCTTTCTGCATCGTTTCCAAAGAAGCCGGTGTAAGCATCATCGTTCCGTGTACCGTATCCAAATACTCCTAATTGCTGACCTATACAATAAGCCACAAATTCAGCACAGTCAAAAGCGCCCTTATAATTAGGAACATGCTTAGGTACCATAATCCCAAAAACATACTTGCTACCTATGTAGCTTTTTGCAAAAGGTAGAACATCTTTTAAATTGGCGTCGATTTTAATAGTTGTTCCTTCGTTACATAATACTTCGGAATCTTTCTCGCTTAGTTTCATAATGCTACTTCTTTACTCCTCAATTGGTTCAAATTCCTGTACGATTGCTTTAAGTGTATCGAAAACAGCGCTGTTCAAAGTATCATCAGGCTCAATCCCTCCATAGGCAATTGAAAAGCTGTTATCCTGAACCGAATGGTTCGCTGAAAAGTAAGCAGACGGTGTACCTGGCTTCTGCCCTGAAACTTCAATTCTTACAGGTTTTTGTCCTTCGATAAAATCATAATTGATATTGATCTCCCAACCGTTTTTTGATGCTGTTTCTACCCTTCTGGTAGTTTGTTGCTGCAATGTTCTGTTTAATACTGCCATGATATTTTTATTTTAAAAGTGAATTGAAATAGTTGATTATTGTACGGTGAACGAAGGGGAGATAGATCGGATTTGAATCTATGATTGCAATAACCTGTTCTACTTCTTCCTTAGTCACTTCGGTTTCCTTTCCCAAATGGATCTGCTTTGAAATGCTGCCCAGTTCAATTGTCCGGGCGTGCTTAAAGATCAGGTTCCCTAGCTGTTTGTTTAGATCGATTTCATACACCTTTCCATCCAGGTCTTTAATCGTAATGTCGTTTAAGTTGATTTTTACTTTTTTCATATTTATCTATTATTTAATTGCTCCATGTTATTACTCCACTATTGTTTGAGCCTACTATATTTCCCCCTACAAATCTTACCATGGTAAACTTCCATTGATTTGTCTGGCCATACACCGCGGTAAGGATTTTATTTGAAAAGACATACCATCCATCCGGAATCCAGTTATTTGTTGCTTTGACCTGTGTTGTATGGTATCCGTTATATTGCTGATCAGCTGTAACCGTGCCCCCATTAAAGAGATACCCTGTTATGCTTTGTGTAACAACAGGATAATTTCCCGCTGCAACTATATTAGCCAGAACCACCGCCTGGGCTGTTGCCATGTTAGGAGTAGTTGCTGTTTGTCCGAGTGATCGAAGGGATACGCTTACCCATGAGCTTGGGACCGATCCGACAGGTATTAACCCCCTTGAAGAAAGCTCATGTGTTTTTACGCCTATATTGTTGTAGATAGCAATTACAGCGTTTCCTTCATTGTCTGTTCCGATCTGCACGCCCAAATTGCCGTTCTCATGTGTTGCCTGAAATAGTGCATTATCATTTTTATTTAGGGAAAGACGTTTATCGGTTGTTTCAAATTGCCTTGCAATTAGATCATTTGTTTCAATTTTATTTGCTTGTATCTTTCCATTTTCAATAAGGACTTGATTGACAGGTAATGACCCAATCCCTAATTTATCCGCAAGATCTGATGGTCTAGGGGCATAGTCAGTTGCTTTGTTGCCTTTTTCCAATTGCACCCATTCTAAATCAAAATAACTACCTGTATTTGCACCTATGATTCTAAAGTAAACTCTTGGTGTTCCTGATGTGATAATTCCCGTAACGGTAACGGTTGTCCAACCTCCGGTAACTAGAGCAGAAGAGCCGTATTCTGTTCCGTCCGTGTTTGAAATCATCAACTGAAAACCTGACATGGCGCCGTTTGTCCGAACTCTAGCCGATAGCGTCAATTCTTGGTTTAATGGAGCATCTGGAATATTTTTAGCAAGAAAGACTGTTGCCCCTGTTGCGGTAACACGCAAATAAGTAGCTAGCTTTGTTACCGTAGCCCCTGATGATGATAAATACTCATAGCTGGCAACATTTCCTGTTTTGTTGTCATTAAAGTTACTTAAAGGGATCAGGTTAACACCTCCTACTTGAATACCATCTATCAACTGCTGACCGGTTTTATTAACACCCGACACCTTAATTGTCGTTGCTTCGATTGCTAAAGAGTTGATATATTGAGCGTTAATTATATTGGCTTTTATGTATGCAACCTCAAGTAAATCCCCTTTAATATATCCACCATTTACAACTGTGGTTCCCAGTTTGGCAAATTCAACTACGCTCTCATAAGCCATTGGCTTTAGCTGTAAAGTCAGGTTATTATACGCCGCTTGTGCTGTAACAGCTTTTGCATCTGCATCCGAAATCAAGATGGCAACATCGGATGGAGTTGGAGACCATGATGTAAACTTATCCCCCTCTTCAAATTTTATACGAATATTTGATATAATTGAATTAGAAGGGCTCGCACCATTAGTATAAACGTAAATACAGATATGAGTTGTTGCAGCATTGGTTGTAAACGCAAGTTCACCAGATGACAATAAATCCTTTCGCGATGCTGTTGTTGGCTGCATAACACCCGATGTTTCTATTAAAAAAACATAACTGATTTGAGAAGGTATAGAATGTATTTTAACCCGATAAGACTTATTTCCATTAACCTTTGTAAAAACAGACCTCCATTGAAGAGCATTATCCCATGTTGTTCCACTTCCGCTATAGCCTCCTTGTATCCAATTAACCGGATTAGCACTAAATAAATTAACTGCTCCGATCTGTACAGAATTGGTATAGGCATTTGCTGCATTCTCTGCCAAAGTCCTTGCTGTATCTGCTTTAGTCTGTGCTTCTGCGCTTGCTGTACTAATAGCAACTGCTTTTGCAATATTAGCCTGACTTAACGCTACGCTATCAGCATAGTTTTGAACTAATGTTTTTAATGCATTGTCTTTTGCGGTTGCATCCGATTTAGCAGCTGCAAGTTTAGCTTCTGCATCTGCAATAGCTCGCGCCTCTTCGGCTGTAACAATGCCATCAGCATACGCTTTAGTCTGAATTTGCTTTAAATTATCCTGCGCATCTGCATATGTTTTTGCAGCAGATTCGGCAGCGGATTTCGCTGCATTGGCTTTTGAAGTTGCATCACTCGCTGCTGTAGAAATTGCACCTGTTTTAGCAAGGTTTGCTTGATCTTCTGCATATGATTTAGTTGAAGCATTGCCACCTGTGACATTAATTGAGCCTGAAATAAAAACGTTTTCAAAATAACCTCTATCAGTCCAGATTCCATTTTTTGATAATGCACCCCAAACAGGGCTAACTATTCCATCTAATTTCCCTAAACGTACTTTAGTTTTACCTGCCAACGAAGCAGAGTTTACTCCATCGATCACATCTAAATAAGGCGCATTAATATCAGAAGCGGTTAGGTATAAAGAGCCTTGCCGGTTTAAGTCTGTTGCATTCCCGATCCGAACTACATCGTCTCCTGCCTCTGGTATCCCAGAGCCTTCCAGTATTTGTAAATTGAATTGACCAGAAGCGATTGAAGTAACTCTTGCTGTATAATACTTTACATTTCTACCAGTCCATCTTTGGCACCTTACAATATCATCAACTAAGAAAGGAACTCCAATCCGGTTACTGTCCGTATCAATATAACAGTACCAACGCAATCCAGATTCGTTTAACTCTGCACTTAATATCTTTATTGCATCGCTAACCCATACCGATCCGTTTGTAGCCCTGATCTGATTAATTACAAGCTCATATACGTTCATTTCCTTACGAACGGTGAGGTTATCGAAAGTGGCATTGATGTTACCATTTTCTTCTTTAACCGCCCATCCGAATCCGGAAAAACCGCTAACAAAAAGTGGCGATCCTGTGCCTTTAAATTTTGGTTCATCTTGTGGTCTTACAGCTTGTGTTAGGTAAGAAGGCTGTAACAGGCCGTTCCAACGTATTGAGTTTTGGGCTAGGTCTGCAAGTAGGGCGTGGTCAGCTTCTAAGGCGTGATTAGCTTCATCTGCAAAGCCCGCTTTGACTTTGGTATTACCTAATAACAGATAACCGTTATTCTCTGAAAGCCTGTTTAAAAATAGGTTCTGTCTTGTTTGTTCAGGATCCAATAGCCCGGCTGTTGAAATAGCGTAAAGTATCCGTTCCTGTTGAGCATACTGCCTTGCATATTGGCTTGGGGAAATTGTATCCGAAAGATTAAAAGCTGTGTAAAGGGCATCTTCCTGCAGATCCCTGGTATAACCTGAAACACGGATTGTTTTATCAATCGCACGTGCTGTATCTTTGATTTTTACAGTATAACCCAACTGAATATTGGGGGTGTTTTGCTTTACCCAGATCGGCGTAAGGCTTGCACGGTATTCCAGCTTATCGTTTTTGTTTTCATTTAAATATGCTTGACCGGCTGCAAGCAATTTGTTTTCAGCTTCGGTTTTATAGGAAGCAGGCATTTCAATTCCAAGCAATACGTATTTATCACCTACAACTGCTTTCAGTCCACTAGCCCCATTAGGTACACCATCCGGATAAGCCTTGTCATCCGTAATACGCTGTATTTTGATTGTTTTGGTAGAATGGTTGTAGCTAAGTATTTTGAAGTCTGCAAATCCTGCAAGTTGACCGCTAACAAAGGACATTACCTCTGTTCCCTTTAATGGGTTCAGATCAAAGTTGATTGTTGTATCAATGAAAGTAAGATCATCGCTTCCCAAAGCCGTAACGCTCCCAATCCTGCTAGGAAAGATATTGTCAAACGTTTCAGTATGTTCAATAATCTCTTCACCCGGCGCTATAGTTGCTTGCAGGTAAGGACGGTTTGCTAAAGGCAATTGAAGCCTGGTAAAGCCATAACCGCTAGGCAAATTACGTGTTCCGCCCTCTACGTAAAGACGGTTAATAACACTTGTTTCTGTACGCCCGCGGTATAATTCATATAAGCCTTTTCCTTTTCCAAACTCTAATGTTATCCCGGTGCTCGCTTGACGCTTTTGCAGGTGGATGGTTTTGTTATCAACCCAAAATTCAGTTTCATTTCGGCTAGCTAGATCCTGTAATACCGATAACAAAGATTGATTGATGTAGGTATACTGCTGTGCATCGGTATCGTCCACTACGCCTATTGTCCAACCTGAATCAGCACGGTTTGCATTTCTTACGATCAGGTCAACAATGGTAGCTGCATTTCCTGTTACAAATACTTCTGATATGGTAAGCTGATTATTCCCATCAAGCCCTTTGAATTGCCATTTAGCTAAATCATAATAGAGCGCTTCAAATTCAAGATCGTATTGATACCCTAGCTTATCAGCCGTCTGCGTTTCATTTGCAGCACGATTCATTTTATAGGTCTGTCCATAAACCGTTACCTTGTCACCACGTTTGAATACAACCGGCGCAGGCAGGGTAAAAGACATTGCTACCCTGTCAATAGACATGACAACCCTCTCTTGCGATCCATTTGCAGTAATCGCAGCTATAACCGTGCTTCCTCTTTTTATTTCGTAGATCATGGTATAGTGAAAATTTCAGTAGGGTGATCGTCTATTAGAATAAGATTGAATCGTGCAGCAGGGCCATACTTTTGATAACCTGTCATGTTCAGATAGGATACTTTGTAACGTCTATTTCTGCTAACTATATCAAGATTAAATTCGCTTGTTGTTGTGTGAAGGAATAATTTTAATGCTTCATATTTCGTGTTGAACTCCGAATTAGTCGAGCAGATCAATACACAAGGAATTGTATAAGTCTTACTTTTAAATGTTTTAATTCCATGGTATCTTTCAGTACCATTCTCTCCAATCCAGTCTATGCTTAATCCGTTTTCTTTCAGTTCCGCAGCAGGGCGTATTTGAGCATCAATGCCACGCTCAATAATCAATTTATAAAGCGTTTCAGGGTCAACACCGTTTATTCTATAATCACTCATTGTTCCCTCCTTTCAGCCATGATGAAGAGCCTTTGCGATTAATCTTTATATGAGAGTTCTCTGATTCGTTAATAAAATAAAATGCATTATCATATACCGCCAGATATGCTCTTGCATCTCCTTCCAGAGTTATATTTACAGTGCAATTGTCATAAGCCTCTATTGATGCAAAAGCATTATCTTTAACTAGGATTTGTAAATCGCATTCATGCTTTACATAAATATCACTGACTTTATAATCATCAACTTTTATATTTGCTGAAACCCTATCGAGTAATACGACTTTTAACGGATTGGTTAAATCAATCTTACCGTCAGTATAAATACCGTTCGATTCCAAAAGAACGCCAGCATTTTCTTTCATAAAATCAACGGTTGGAAAATTATTACGAAGACAGAAGTCAATCCCTTCAAGGTAATAATCAATCAACCCTTGAATATCTTTTGCCTCAAGGATTTTTTGCATTCCCGGATCACATATTCCGTGTAATTTTGCCCAATGTGCTAACCTAATCTTATCCATTTCTTAACCCTGCCCCCCTTGCAAGTGAATCAATATCTGTTATTTTGTTATTCAGTGAAACGATAGCCGTTTCAATGTTTCCTAATCGTGATAAATGTTCGGTATTTTCTGCTGTTCTAAAGGTGTTACGCTCGATTTTTAAAGCAGTTTCAAGGTTTCGAAATGCAAAGTTTTCGCTTTGTTTTATGGATATTACCTGCTCTTTAGTAATTTCTAGCAACTGTAATTGCGCTAATCTTAAACCTCCAAATTCAGCTTCCAATCTATTGGCGGTGGTTTCTTTGATTCCTTCAATGCCTTTGGAAATAGAGTTTTGATTATTGGTTTTATCTGCTTCTTTCTCCAATCCTAAATCAGTCAAAGCACCTTCATACATTTGTTTTCCAAGACTTACCGCAGTTGTTAAATCATTACGATACTTTTCAAAATCGAATCCGATAAGACTATTATCATTCTCTTTGGCATAAGCTGTAGCAGCGTTCATCATTTCGTTAACAACCTTTTCGATGACATTAAGCTTCACTGCATTGGCGATAGCGTTTTTAATGAATTGATCAAATGCGTCATTCATTGCATCAATACCATCTTCCCCAGCCTCAAAAGCGGATACCAAAGCATCCGTAAGCGTTTGAGAGAACTGCTTAAAGTTAGTTTGCAGAAGCATTTCAGAAATAGCCTGCTGTGTTTGTGCTATCGAATCCTTCAGGCCTAATATCTGATCATCAAAGTCAGCAATCTTTCCATTATCAGTTTTCTTTTTATCCTGCTCAGCTTTGCGCATTTTTTCAATGGCAACGATCTGGGCTTCCATGTTGGCGATGGCTGCATCTGAATCAGCATAATAGCTATTGCCAACACTATTGGATATATCTTTTTCTAATTGCTTGTATGACCTACCTAAACTATCCAATTGTTTTTGATAGTTGTCAATCTGTTTTTGTAGCTTCTTGTCTTTGTTATTAAAAAGGTCTATTGCACTTGTTAGAAGTTTAATTGAGCCTGTGATTATGGCAATCGGGTTTTTATCTGAAATGCCTTTTGATAATTCTCCAACACCCTCTATAAATCCGCCAATATTTGACAAGGTTTTATCTAAGTTTTCATCTCCTATATCTAACTTCTGGACAGATTGAGCAACTATGCCAATAACTTGATTAATATCTCGTGCTACTTCATCTATTACACTTCCAAGTCTTAAGAGTGCAGATGTTGAGTCTTCATCAGAGGCAATACCCTTCATTTCTTTACGATATGCCTTAATAGCAGCCACTAGTCTTTCAAAAGAAGTTTTATTGGTATCACTTGCCTGATTGATTTCCCTAGTCAGATTTTTATATTCTGCTATAGTGATCTTTCCGGCTTTTAATTCAGCGTCTACTTTCTTTTTAACACCTTCAAGATATTTATTGACTGCTGCTTTTGACATTAAAGACATATTGGCAAACATCTCTTCCCAATTGTTCTCTATCTTAAGGTTAGCGGCAACCTCTGCGCTAATACGCTCTTTTCTGTCTTTATCCAATACCTCAAGCTGTTCCATGGTAGCACTTTCTCGCAATGCAGCTACTTTACGGTAATAATCTTCATCAATATCCTCTAACTTTTGGGCATGGGTTTTCGCTGCTTCATAAGCAGTTAAAAAATTCTCTGTTTCCTTTTTTCTGTTTTCTTTTCTTAATGATTCAAGTTCCGTATTAATGTACTTAAGTCGTTCAACTTCCCCCCTAGTCAAATCTCTTGTTTGAGCGGTATCATATAGACCCGCTTGCTCTTGCTCTAAGTATTTTTCAAATGTGTCAAATTCAGCCTTTTCAGCACCATACCTGCGTATTGCACTATCATGGCTTGTTTTTTCCTTAAAATCTTCAAATTCAGAAAATATGGTTTTTTGTTTTTCAATCTCGCCCTTAAGCAATTCAGTTTCTTGTTTATATCGAAGATCTGTAATGGCATTATTCATTAATTCTTCCAAATCTCCTAACGAAACCTTTATCTTGTTTTTAGGGTCAGCATTAAACTTTTTAACGAGGTCTTCAATCTTTTTAAACTCATCTTTTACTGCCTGAATTTCACTATCGTCGGGGCTTAATAGGTTTCGGGTATACTTAGCCTTGATTTCGCTTATTTTTTGTTGTAGGGTGTCAGCAGATTTGAGGTATTTAGACATATCCTCATTATCGAACTTAAATCCATGTTCTTTATTAAACTCTTCAGATTTCTTCGTTAATGCCTTCCATGCCTCTTCTGCTTTAATTGATGTCTCTGTTAAGCCAATTAATTCTTCCTGGGTAATCTGCCTTAGCATATCTTGATATGTTGCACCACCAGACAAGAATGAAGCAGCTGTTGCAAGACCCTTTTGCGTCCATGTTGGTCCCTCGAACGCCCTCTTTTGCGCCTCAATTGTCTTATCGATAGAAACATTAAACAACGCTTGCGCCTCAGCTCTCATTTTTACGGCCTTCACGTAATCCGCTGCCTTATTGTTCAAGAAGTCTTGTACCTCACTAATATTTCTTAATTTCCCAGCTGTATCGCCTAATGTTTTGTTAAATTCATCGGTAACCTGCTTTCCTGTCTTTACACCTTTCTCATAGAGTGAATAGCTGTTTTGAAGATTTTTTACATCTTTAAGTGCTTGTTTATAATCAGTGTTTTCAAAAGCACTTGCTAACGCCTTTTTTAATTGCCCTGCTTTCTCAATCAGCTTTTGTATAGGATCTATAAGTAAACTCATTAGCCCGGCAATACCAAGTCCTGGAATAATGTATGCAGCCATCCTTAATACACGCCATGATTTGTTTACAGCGTTTGTAAAAGCATTGGCTTTTTTGACATTCGTATCAATAGCATTACCCAGATTATCAAATCCAGCTTTACCGACATTAGAAGCTTTTCCAATTTCTTTCTCCAGTGTTTGTATTTCTGAATTGTACAGCTTAAGCTTTTCAGGATCGGTTGCTTGTGCTGCCTTAATACGATAATCTGCAAGCTCCTGCTTTAGTGCTTCAATGCTTATTATCTGATTATCTGTAGCTTTTTTAACCTCTGTCGATGCGACAACTTGATTTTTTAACTCGACATTGGTCTTTGCAATAGATGAAGCATAGTTTGCATTTGCTGCTGCAGCACGTTCAATATCTGCCGGGTTGGTTACAGTACCGGATGTAATAGTTCCTGTTTGACCGGACTTTGAAGACTGAATTTCAAATGCTGTATCAGCTGATGAATAAGGTTTAGCTTTGGACTTTTCTACTTCAACGGCCTTTAATTGCGTTCTGTATTCCCTTAACTTGTCGTTAATCTCGGTACGCCTTGCGCTGATCAAAGCAAGCTTTTTGATGTATTCCTCTTCTGTAATTAAGTTATCCTTTAAGGCTTTCCTTAAATCACGTTCGGTTTGAGCGAGTGACTGTGTTTCTGCTTTAGCTTTGGCTATGGCAGTGTGAACACCTTGCATATTGCCGGATAATTCACCAAAGGTTTTGTTTAGTTCTTTCGATACGACAATTGTTTTTGAAGATTCTTTGGTAATCTCGGACAATGACTTGGCTGCCGGCTTGGTATCAATGGTAATAGTACCAAATAGATCCTTAAGGCGTTTAGCGTCTGCTTCTGCCCTCTTGAGGTCTATTTGCGCTTCCCACTTTAATGGGTATCCGCTTACATCCTTTAATGCCATTATTCTTTCTTAAATCGTTCAAACAAATCCTTGCCGGTAACTGGCTTTATTCCCTCTGTTTTATTCCCTTCTTTATCGTAGACAGGAATAGAGTTTCCGAGCATTTGAATATTCATGAAGCTTCGTTGCCACAGAATTTCATCCCATGACATACCCCAATATTTTTTAACATTACCAACTACTTCCCAGATGTTGGTGTAGAGGCTATTATCTCCTCTTTTTCGTTTAGGCTCATCCCCGTTAGTAAGATGATAGAATGAAGAAAATCCTTTGAGTTTATGAAGCCTTTAAGCACTTGAGTAACATTCATTAGATCTTCTGATGAAAAGTTATCGAGTATGGCATCAACCAACCATTTAGGAGGCTCACTATTTTTATTGTGAATAGCGGATGCAATAGCATTGGCTATTTTTAGAGTGTGATTTAGGGTTGCTTCATGGTTAACCATAGATTCAGGTCTTTCTAAATCTTGATCACTAACACCAACACCCAAAAGGCTTTTACTGTACCATATCCTTGCCCCTAATACCGTAGGTTTGATCGTTAGATTCAATACCTTGGGTCTAATTTTTAATCGAATTAATAACTTATGATACCAATTCTTTGGGTTAACCTCGACCTTAAACTCAAATGGCTTTTCTACTATCGCATCATTTGCGGATGCTAAAATTTCTTTATCGTTCATTATTTCAGGTAAGTTGAAAAAACCCCTACTAAGCACTTACCGCCTTTCAGGGATGTTTTTAAGCTGAAGGTGTTGGCTCTTCAACAATTAAATCAGAAACGGTTGTTAATTCAGGGAGCAAAGCCGTGAATGTTATTGCAACCTTTCCTAAATCCCCAACCGTTAGTGGCCAATCAATAAGTGCTTCCAGTCTTGCACGTGGTATAATGATTTTAAAGTCATCAAATGTGGTTAACCGTACCGCTTGCTCAATGTCTACCGCTTCTCGCGATGCATTCCATTTTTTGCCTGATGTTCCCGGAACAGCTGCCGTTACCGTTCCGCCTTTAAGCTTATTTAGATTGTCTGCTGAGACATCGTATAAGCTTACAGCAATTGTTTTAATTCCGTATTCAGTTGTTAACCTACGGTAAATTCCTGTCGGTTGCTGCTCAATGCGAATATCGGTTGAAGTATTTGCCGTTTCCGAAAAGGTCGCAGTACCTATAACTGCTGCTTTTAGTTCTTTTACCCATGCTGAAGGAATCCCAGTTCCTGTTTTAACAACATCGGCGATTTCTATTTTTTTCAGTCCTACTGAACTTTCTGTTGCCATAATATTTTCCTCCTTAAATGTTTTTTGCCTGAATGTTCAGGCGAATGTTTACGTATGATGATTTAGTTTCTTCAATGATCTGCTCTTGCTGTACCTGAAAGTAAAAGCCCTCGCCTATAAAGTTTTTCAGGATAGGAATAGCCATTTGCGTAAGCTCTTTAAGCCTTACATAATCAGGGTATTCTGTGTCAGTAACTCCATTATTGGTTTTGTCGATATTCGGAACGTGGATGTTGACGTTTACGATTCCTCGCTGTAACTGTGTGAATGTTATAGGCAATGAGTTAACAATGATATCCTCTTTCTCACTATTGATAGGTCTTCTACGTGCGATAGAACCAGTAATAGCGGTACGTAATGGACTGTTATAGATAACTTCAATAACCTTGTCAATAGCTGATCTTGTGATTTCCATTACGCATTACCTAAAGTGTTTCTTAAGATATTTTCAATCATTTGTCCGCTTCCAGTAATCACATCAAACCCTCTCGATTCTACATAACCTGCATAAAACTCACCCGCTACCCCTATGAGTGCAAAGCCTTCTTTTGGTAGGCTCTTAATCGCTTCATTTGCAACCTTGATCCCTTGCTCTGTACCATCCGCCCCTGTTGCAATCGTTTTAAAATCGGACTTCCTAATTACCCTATCTCTCGTAACTGCATAGCCAATGGAGCTCCTTAGGTTAAATGTGTGGTTCATGAATTCAGCGTTTACCCTAGCATTCTCAACAAATTTTATCCCCATTTCAACTAGGTAGTTTTCAATATCTTGCGCCTGCTGAATCAAGGCATTGTTGATTTGTTTATCAATGGATGCTATACTGAATTTAGGCACGAACGTTAAATCCATATTCGAGTATTTGAGGTATTAGAAAATGGTCCTAAAGTCTTACCCTTTGCCTTAACGATTTCACCATCATAAACTGTTACTTCAGTTCCAAATGGCAAGCTTGGTGCATTACGATTAGCATGAATTAGATAATTGTAAACAACCCTATTGCCGTCTTGATCACGTATCTCTTTACCTCCACTATTCGGGCTAACCCTACAAGGAAATTCAATGGTAGTTTCAGTTCCTGGTATGACTTGTCCGGTTAACGGATCTTCATAATCATCGGTACTGATAACCGCCTTAAGGATATGTGGTCTAAAGTTTACCATCTTCTAACGCCGCTTACTTTTGGTTTTGGATCAATAGCATCTAAGACACTCGTCAAACCATGTTTTTTTGCAAGAAAAAGAAGCCTTGCTTTCAGTCCCTCACGGTCGTATGAAATACTCATATCTCCCTCACTAAAGGAACTCAATCCAAACAAGGTCAATAGAACATCTACGGCTGCAAGATCAATCCTTACCGACTGTTCTTTAGAGTACATATCATCACCGTTTAAATCACGGTCGATAAGTGCCTTGTTGACTTCACCATCAGATAGGTTAAACTTGATTTCAATAACCGAAAACAGGGCTTCCTTTACAGTCATTTCAAAGAACGTTAGGAAGCTGCTGTAGCAGTATCCATGATGAAAATTCCATCGATTGCCTCAACACCTGGGAATGCTTTCCATTCACCAACCGTGTACTCTGTCATAGGTCTACGGCTATTCCATCGCATGATTTGGGCGTTACGGTAATATCCATACTGATATACATTAGGACTTCCCATAATCTGCTCATTTGAAAGAGCGTTATGGATGATACCTAACTCTCCACCCGGCACAAACGTTGCTGCATCATCATTCCAGAAAACAAATGGTGAAGCTACACCGTCTTTTTCAACGTTGTTTCTAGCGTCCACAACTTCAAATGCTGGAAGCATATTTTGATTTAACACCTCATTGACTGTCAACAATGTAACGGTATAACGTGCGTTTGATCCTGGATTGAAATACGCCTTTACATAATCCTGAACAGATTTGTTTTTAGCTATCGTATTCCAAAGTTTACGGCTAACCAGTATTCTACTGAATGAGCGTCCTTTATCCTGACCCTTTAGATAAGCGTTTTCAATATCGCCGATAATGTCAGCGGTTGCGTCTGTCCATACTTTTACAGGGTTCAGTTTTTGGTCTGGGTATTCCGTCATCAAATCCAAATCGAAGGTAATTCCATCTGGGTTGTTGTCGATACTTACCGTGATTTTTCCTGTAGATACTGCCTGTAAACACATAGCATCCATACGTTTATGAACTCCATTACCTGCGAAGGTAATATCATCATACAGCAAACGGAAGATTGCATCCATTTCTGCACCTTCTGATGCTCCCAATGCCTGCATTACCAACATTTCACGGTATTGCTTTGAAGTCATCTCACGACCATGTGCAATAGTTGGTACTTCACCTTGAAGCTTTTCAAGACCTTGACGGCTACGTAAAGGAATCTCGCTGTTGTCAGAGATTACTGATGCTAATGTTTGAATCGCTGTACGACCAATTATAGTAGTAAAATCTAAGCTTACCGATGGTGTTCCCAACCTGAAAAAGCGAGTGTACCAAAGCGGCGCAAAACGATCGTTCGCACGATCTATGAACGTTTGTAGGGGAATCCCAGTACGTTCTAAAAATATCGAATTTATTCTTTCTTCTGCCATTATTTAGCCCTCCTTAATAAGATTGTGAAAAAATGATGTTGGGAAGTTTTGCCTTCACCTCATCGGTTACTGCAGGGATTCTGCGAGCGTAAACAGTACCTCTTTCAAGGATTGTTACGTCCAGGTCTGTACCTACCTTCACTTCATTGTAAAGCAACCCCTTTGGCTCTACTGCCAATACTCCATTTGATCCTGCTTCCGCTTTTCCTGCTACTAGTGCAGCACCTTCAGGAGTAGCCGTTAAGTCTGCTGTAGTGGTCAGGGTATCATAATTAGCATTGGATGTATTAATGGCGGTAATCTTGGTAGATATACCGTTAGCCATGATAAAATCATCCTTGGCAAATAAATGACCTTTGGCAACTTTAACCGATTTACCTGTCGCACCCAATGCCTCTACCAATGTAGCGCCTTTTAGGATTTTAGCTACTCGTGTAGCTTCATCAAAGCCAAATACTGCCCCTTGAGGCACAATGGCACCGGCTGTTAATCCTGTGGTGTCCAGATTAAAACCACCTTGTGTACTCTTGGCGGCATCGTCTATCTGAAAAACAGGAATTCCAGAACCGTATTTAGTTCTTTTTAAATCTCTCATTTTAGTTAATTAGTGGGTTCAACTACTGGCTTGGTTTTTTCCAGATAACTATCCAGAGCAGCCAAACCTTTTTTTGATGCAGCAGCAGCTCCACCCGCCCCAACTGGTGGTTTGCCTGTTGATTGATCGTTTGATTCATTAATTACCAAAGACTTATTAAAGTCTTCTAATTCAGCAATTGATGTGTCAAACTCATCTTCACTTGATGGCATCCACTTGTTTATCAAAGTCTGGTTCTTTATGCCTTTCTCTTTGGCTAAATCATTCCACTTTGATTGAAGCGTTTGGGTTTTGTCCTTTTGGACTAAGCCGTTTACTGATTGAGCAAGCCCCGTAACAAGAGTCGTTAACTGTGCGATTTGATCGTTTTTGTCATCCTCTTTTGTAGTTGCTGCTGGTGTTGTTGGAGTGGTTACTTGTTCGTCCCCAGATGTTGGTGCTTTAGCTTTTGCAACGGCATCATTGACACGTTTATCAATATCCCCTTGAAAAGATGTAAGCAATGTTTTGACCCCGTCTGTTGCGGTTTCTACTTGATCGGCTTCGGTAACGGTTGTGGCTAAATAATTAGCGACCCCCTCAAAAGCCTTATCGCCAAACCCTAAGTTTTTGTACTTAGTTTTAAGCGACTTTAAAATTTCGTCTTTCATGTTTAGATGAATAAGTGTAATCTTGTTTTTCAACTATAAAATTACCCCTTGATTCTTCTAAAAGATTGTTTTTGGCTCTCAAATGCTTTATTATAATCGTTAGATAAAGAAAATTGTCTTTAATGTCATAAAAGGCAACTTTTAACAAACAAAGCCCCGACTAAATTAATAGTCGGGGCTTACAATCCGAAAACAACTTATTATCTTTTGCTCAACCTGCGTCTCTCAAGTTCCTCAATTACCTTCGGGTAGTTATATCGAATAATAGCCCCCTCTTGTATAAACGGAATCTTGTTCTTTTTGCGCCACAAAGAAAGAGTCTGCCTTGTAACACCTAAGCGCAATCCCAATTAATCTGAATCGACAATCTCAATTTTAGGTTGCGCCAGTTGGCGTTCCTTGATTTCTGCTAATTCTTCTTTAATGGCTCTTACTTCATTAAATAGCACTTCAAATGGGTTTTCCATTGGCTATATATTTAACTCCTTATTTACACTGAAGAATTCTAAAGGTTCTTTGCTGTTAATCTGCTTGTTATGCAAAATGTTAGCAATATTATTTTTGTTTATTTTGTCTGCGGCTTTTGTAATTGAATCCGCCATTTCTGGAGTAATATCACCTCTGCGAATATCTTTCATTACCCCTGCTAAAAACTTATTTAAATCATTAGCGTTTTTTACTTCATACGTTGGTTCTGGTTTCATGATTTCTGTTTTTAAGTTCACGTTTTATTTTCTGTATTAATCTTTCTGCCTCAATTATAAGAGGTGGCATTTCGCTGGTTGGGATTTTTGTGCCGTTTTTCTTATTAATAATGACAGTAACATAAGATCTTTTTAATTCTTCACGTGTAGATTTATGCAAGTTCTTCAGGAATTCTGTATTTTTTTCTCTGTATATTTTCATCGAACTTTTCACTTTATCTCTATTTACCTCCCTGTAATTTTTAGAGTACGAAATATTTTTCTCTTGGTTCATTAAATAATAATCTTTGGTGCCCCCTATCCTCTTATACCTTTCTTTATCTCTCTCTAGCTTTAACTGGCGATATAAGGGATCGGTGTGATAACGTTCGACTCGTCTTGCGTTTGCCGCAACTCCCGTTTTTTGGTATGATTTTTTACGAATCTCTTTATGTTTTTCTGGATTATTTTTTCTCCATTCCGCCATCCATTCAGCCTTATATTTTTTTTTACAATCCTTACATCGCTTTGCTATTGGATTCCTTAAAGAAACATAACAATCAATACAAGTATTATTTTTTTCCATTGTACATTATACTAAAACAAGAAACCCTTACTAATCCTTTCGAGCCTTCGACCTCTCTACTTGGATTAATAAGGGTGTTAATATTTTTAACTGGCTTAACGTCGAAGGCTGCCAATGATTATGTAAATATAATAAAAATTATCATTAATATCAAATATGACAACTTTTAATCCAAATTTTTATCGTTCTTATCCTTTTCCTTAACATTTATTCCTGCTGCTTTTTCCTTCTCAATCTGCTTGAGCTCTGCCTTTGCATCATTGACCAATGTTGATTTCTCGATCATGGTTTGCCTGCTTATCATTCCTGCCTCGTAAGCTTTAATGAGAAGCTCGTTAAATTCTACATCGTTTATTGGCATGAACGGTCTGAACTTCGGAGAAACAACCAATCCCGAGGCTTTCTCTAATGACAGGCTATTAAAGGAAACAAGCATCTTGATAATAAAATTCAATCTGCGCTGAATCATCTCCCCGAACTTTTCTTGTTTATCAGATGCTTTCATTTGCGGGTCCATAAATAGAAGCTTCAAGGCAATGCCGGACGTTCCCGATCCCAAAATATCTTTCATGGTATTGAAGTCGATTTGAGGTGTATGGGTTCCTGCATGGATTTCATCATTGAGCATATCAAACTCCTTGTGCGTATTTACTGAAGCCCCATCATGTGCTAATATTTCTACGCTACCTCCACCAGTTACTTTAAACTGCTTACCTATCTCACCCTTTCTAGGCAGGTTTTCAACGTCACCACTTGCTACCAGTGCAGGATCTCCAAAGTAATCGTTTGAATCTGCATTGTTTGATAGTTTGGTTTCTTTTCGGTCAATCAACGGTTGAACGTCTGACCATTCTGCACGATCTTGTGAGTAATATATAACCGGAATTGCTTTATATGGGTTAGCCTTTGGCGTTACATCCCAATTATCAGTTCCTTTTACTGCATTGATGATTTGATCTTCTGTATAAATGTCTAAATGTTCAACTTCCTTGCCATCAACAGTAACTTCATACCCTCTCATGAAGGCTATCATGTCATTATACTGATCGAATACTGCCCTGATTTTATCCCCTTTGCTTTCTGCAAGAATATAAACACCTGGTTTTCTTTTTATCCCTTCATTAACGGTTCCATTCCAATAGGAATCGTGCGCATAGTCATACCAAAGCTCTGCACAATGTGTTTCAGACATCATAAGTTTTGCTATCTCTTTCGATTTAAAGTCTAGCTTATTATCACGCCAAACTTTATTGACCATATCTAAAAGAGTTTGCTCATTCGAATCGGATGGAAGGCTTTCAATGCTTATTTTTTCACCGACCAGAAAGGCAGCTGCTATTAATACAATCTTCTTTTGAACTGGAACCGGCAACCGGTTTACTTCAACTAATTCCGTACCGATCTCATTTTTTATTTCACCGGTAATGGAATCCTTATATTCTTGACCTTCAACATCTATTATTTTGTCAGGGCGTAATTTAACTTCCATCACGTCATGCTCAAAAGGATCGTACTGCTTCAGAATATCAGAAATAGCAAAAGTTTTATCTTTAATCTTAACTTTCTTTTCAAGATCATCAAATTTGGCTTTTACCTTTTCAAAATCCCCTGTCAAGAGTGCTTTAAGTTCTTCTCTAGTCATTCGCTTTTGCTTTAACTGTTTTCACTTTTTTAGGCTCTACTTTAGCCTTTGGCGGGTTTAAACAAGCTTTGCATGTAACATCAACTACATGCACGGTGTACGGTTCGCCTTTTGGGCTTAACCCATTGTTGCATGGATAATTTTTTAAGTGAATTTTCATAAGATTTTAATTTAATATGTTCTCATTTTGACCAAACAGTCTAATTTTTCACGAGGGTTATATAAAATATTGGTGCTAAATAGACCAATTACCTAACTCTTACAGTTCTTGATAAGTTCCTTCCACCACGCATAGATGCCAATGCCCTTGCTGTTTTCTTTTTCTGCTCCGGATCGTTTTCTTTACCCCATTTCATAAATCCGATATATTTAACAGCATCCATCGCATGGTCATCAACTTTAACAGGTGTATTTAACCAGATACCGTTTTTATCTTGCGCATAGGTGTAATTCTTGATTTCCCGAATGATGTTAATTGAGCGCTCGGTAATCATCAGCTTACGACCTTTTACAATATCGATACCTTCCTCATTGGTTCCCTTCTTAACAGGGTGGATGTTTATACCTTCTCTATAGATCTCTTCTATCGTACCGGGACTTGCGCTATCCGCAAAACCTTTAACGGTCTTTAACCCAAAATCTATCAGAGAAACTGCTATATCCCTCGGTAGCATGCCTGTCCGGTACATCACTTCATCAAGCCAAACCCTGTTATCCGTATGGCTGGTATACGAATCAACCCCTGCTGTGCTGCTGTTGGTAAAACCAAAGTCAAGACCGTATGCCCTATCAGTTTTAGCCCAAACAGGTATCTCTTTTACAAGTTCCCAATTGGTGTACACCAACCCTTCAAGGCTTGCCCTCTGACCTAATCCGTAAATCTTCCACTTTCTTTCATCAGCCGTCCCATTGGCGAAGTTTTCATCCGTAGGCTCGTAAGAAAGAATCTGATCACGTGAGTTAGTAGATATAAATCGGTTATCCCTAAAAGTACTGTGATTGTACCATGTCTTCGGACGTTTAAGAATCCTGTTGTATACCCAGTGCTCTTCTACGGATGGATTATAATCAAGTATCGCAAAACCTGTACAGCGTTGCATAAGTTGGGTATAATCGTCATAACCTGCTTCTATTACCTCATTTATCCAGAATGCATCAGATGCAAAGCCATGAACCTTCTGCGGATCGTCCAAACCCATAAACCAAAATTCGGTATCCCAGAGCGTGATGATCTTATTGGTCTTATTGTGGTTTTTAGGGTTATATATCCCATATGCTATAAGAACGTTAACAAAGTCATTTAGAACCGTTGCACTAAGCCATGTACCTTTTAAACGGCAAATTGCAACCCTCCTTCGCCTCCCTTTGTTCAAAAAGGCATATTTAATCCAAAACTGGATTATACTGTATGTTTTCGAACTTCTGGAACTTCCCTCAAGCACGTAAACATTATACTTTTTTAGGTTATACGCCCCCAAAAGACTTTCATGTACTTTCGTTGTTATCGCTAACCTCATGCTATTTTATTCTATCACTTCATCCGAATCACCTTCAATGTTCTTTTTGATGTATTCTTGAATTTGTTCTTCTGTCAATGCGTCTGCAGAAAGGAAAAGAACCGGTGAATTATCAATTTTTTCACCTCCTGAAGTAACATCCAATCTTTTACCGTCAATAACCTGCTTTCTCCATTCTTCATCATGGTTGAATAACCAATTGGCTAATACGGTAGCATTTGGGGGCAATTCCGTTTCTTCTTCAAAAACAATCTTATCGTCGAAATCATCTGAAAATTTACTTTTCTGTTTAGTTACTCGCTTTGTTTTTATCCCTCCCAATCCCAATGCAAGGTATCTTTGACGAACGATATTATTTATTTTTGCCCTCCCGCGTGATAACGCTTCAGCTAATTCAGCATTGTCAGACTTCAAACCACAGAAGTAATTAGGGTTTAAACCCAATTCATAGGCAATTTCTTTATCTGTAAACCCCTTACTAGCATACTTCTCTATTCCATCAAGAAACTCTTTGCTTGTATAGTCATAATCGGGCTTACGTCCTTTACTCTTAGACTTATCTTCTTGCTTCTTAGCCATTTTTGTCCTATTAAAGCCCCTTCCCTCTACTAATCATGTCCATCATTTTACGCTCTGATTTTTCTGCTCTTTCATTAATGCATTTAGCTGCATATTCAAGGTCATTCTCAATCATCTTCTTTAACTCCTTCTGTGCTGGTGTTAAAACTATTTCATTATTTATAGCTGTACATGGTAAAGTAATAGTGACTTCATGAATCCCATCTCTTTGAACAACGCTTAATGAATCTTTGAGGTAAACTAATTTATTACCTTGTTCATCTTTTATGATAAAGTGCCCGTATTCATCTACTTCTAAAGTATAGGGCATTTTTGCCTGTTTCGATATTGCCATGATTAATTTATCCTTTCTATGTTTTCAGAGAAAACCTCTCCTTTGATGAACTTGTCTAATGGATCATACCCAAACCGTTGCATAAAAGCACTTTTAGCTTGGTAAGAAGAAAACGATAACGTAACATAGCTTTCCATGTCCTGGGCTTTGCTTTCTGCCTTCTCTTTAATCTGCTGCTTCATTTCCTTAACAGCCTGTTTGCGCTCTTCTTTTTGCTGTGCTACCGGTGCATAAAGCTCTTCTATTTCATCCTCAATCTCCTCGTTTTCAAAATCACTTAAATCAATGCCGTATAGGTTTAGGTCGTAATCGTCAAGACCTGCTAACTGATAATCTATTTCTGGGATGAGGTCACGCATCAGATCTTCATCGAATTCACCCATAACAGTAGTATTGTTCATGAAGATGTTTTGCTCCCTTTCAGTCTTTGGATCCAGATCAACCTTTTCAACCCTTACTATATAATCGGTTTCCTTATCGCTTGGATAGTATTTATTTATTTCATCAAGAATGGTTAACCTTTGATGCCCGCTTACCAAATTTCCTGTTTGTTCATTGAAAACGATACCACCCATTAAGCCGTTCTTTTTAATGTTGGCTTTTAGCTTACGTTTGGCTTCATCACTAATCTTTCTGGGATTGTAATTAGCCAGTGTAATTTTTGAGCGCTCTATTTCTATAGGCTCGGACTTAAAGTATTTATTAAGCTCTTTGCTCATGTTCAAACAATAATTTTTCACTTAATGGGTAAGCCTTCAAAATCTTCTCTAAATCTTGGGGATAATTCTTTTTTAGGTACAGAAAAACGTCAATATCAAACCCTACTCCGTTCGATTGCTTTTTGCCGTATTGTATTGGCATTGGTAAACGGTTTTTCTTGATGTATTTTAGAACGTCTTTATCATACCATTTTGACAATGGGTAAACGTTTCGTGTCTTTTCGCTTATTGCTTCATTCTCATAACCTCGAAGCATGATACGGCGGTTCATGTTATCTGCCTGCTTCATACCATAAAAGCTATATTCTATACCGGTTGTTAATCGAATAGCCTCGTTAACATCGCTTAATTTCTTAAGCTTTATGTTTGGGTTAGGTTTGCAGTAAAGCCCTGAACGGTGTATGTAAGTTAGATTCCAATGCGGTGCTTGTATAAACCAGGCGTTTGAGTATGTTTTTTCTGAAAAAGTAATGTACTTGTTGATATGGTCCAGGTCTTTAACAAAGAACATGAATACACAAACCACCTCTTTAAACTCTTTTGCCAGAAGATCTAACAAAGCTATTGAATCTTTACCGCCTGAATAAAACAAGACAACTCTATCAGTCTTTTGTCTGATAGAGTTAATTACTTCTTTCGTATGCTGAAGCGGTGTCATGGTTTTTAACCACTTGCTAGTCCGAATGCTGCGCGCATATCTCGGCCTCTTTGGTTTCTTGAAATAAATTGACCGCCTCGACCTACTTGACCACCAGACGAAATACTTGCAGCTCTACGGCCGCCTCGAAAAGAGCTTGTTGCGAATGTTGTTCTGTTCATACCCTATGATTTTAAAAGTTAATTAATGTTCTAAAACTTTACCTAGATCATAAACTACTTGTGACATGATGTATATTTCACCAGCTTCTTCGTATTCGATAAATTCACCTTCTTCATCTACAAAGATTTCAATATTTGCGTCCTTAACTTCTACCAGGGCGGTATCTCTATCTTTGTTGTAGCCTACGAAGAAACGAATCGCATCGTATTTGCGTGCTTGCACGATACCATCATTGACTACTGCCAGTCCGTTTTTACCTACTTCGCAATACTTCTTTAAGCTTTTAGGTCTTATTTCTCTAAATTCTTGCAGCTTTTCACCGGTTAAGATCTGATCAAAATAAGACTGCTTGATAATTAATGTCAGTATGTTCATGTTCTATGAGTTTAAAATTAAGGTTTATATAAGGGTATGTATAGTATTTGAGGGGGCAATTCTTTATTTATCATGTTAAATAAAGATTTTCTATTTTAAAGCATCTAAAAGAGTTTTTCTCTAGATCAAAATAGGTAAATGTACTATGATTAGGCTTTTGCCCTTTCGGTTCATAGTTAAAATAATTGCTTTTAAGCGTACCTTTTGCTTTTCTGATACTACCATCGACTTTGTAAAAACTAAACTCTGCAACGCCTGAAAGTAAGCGATATTTAAGTTTTACCAATTGCCATGCATAAGCTAAACATTTTGACCAGCTCGTAAACTGATCTCTTAATTGATGCGCTGTTTTAAATACTAAACTTTTCATTTTGTCTTATAAATTAGAAAGGTTGATTAAATAATTACTTTATAACTATTGCCTATGAACATAACCGGGCAAACGTACATTGATCTAAAATTGATTTTATCGTGTATATTGAAAGATTGAATACCTTCTTTAAATTGTTTATAGATCACCTTTGATGTGCTGAAGTAGTTTTGATTGTTCATGACTTCTTAATTTAAGATGTGTTTGTTGATGAATATTGCAACTGACATATTATAGTCAATTAGAATAAGGTTGAAAAGACTTTCATTTTCGATTATGTATTGCTCTAATGCAGCAAGTTTGTTAATGTTATCATTATTAACACTCTCGTATTCTTTTTTCTCCCAAACTTGCAGTTCACTGTAAAAAGGCACTATGCTATCATTGTGATAGTTGATTTGAGCTTTCAAGTCTAACATTTGCCCTATTACTGTATCTTGATGCTGTGGTTTTAAATTATCTCTTTTCATAATTAAGCCCTTTCTAAACTTGGTAATGTTAAAACTGTTATACCTTCTTTTGCTCTCAACTCGTTTAAAGCCTTAAGATCATTTACTAATTTGATTCTTGCTTTATCAGTTCTACGTTTTAGATATTTAGCGAAATTGCTATTGAACACTTTATGTAATTCGATTGCTGTAATTTTGATTTGATTTTTCATTGTGTCTTATATTTAATGTTTAACCCTTATTGACATACAAATATAGTTACTATATATGTATATAGCAAATTTATTTTAAATTATTTTTCAATAAAAAAAGCGACCCTTTTGAGATCGCTTTAACTTATAAGTTTGCTTATTTTATCTATAGGTATGCAGCTTTGCTTTAAATACCTTTTCATTGCCTTTTATATAAACACTTGTATCATTTCTCATAAAGTAATGAGATATTGTATTTGCTATGAATTGAGGCTTATCTATACAAAGGCTTTTGATAGAAGTGTAAGCCTTATGCTCTCCAGTCTCTGTATTCAAGTAAAATATTGCGCTTCTTTCTGGCTTTTCCATTTTTTTTATTCTAAAATGGTACTTTCATTATCAATCTTCTAACTCTTTCTTTGAGAAACATTTGAGTTCCTATTATTCTAAAGATTGGTAAAATTTGTTTGTTCATCAAATCATATTTATCATTGTCGAAACTTCTTTCATTTAGTTCAGTTCCAAACTTGTATATATAATCAATGACTTTTAGATCAAATTGATGATCATTATTTTTCATAAAAAAAGCCTCTACTATTTCAGAAATTTCAGGATTTATCTCTTTGGTAATATGCTTTTTAAAATTTATGGTAAGTGCTTCTATGTCATTATAAAAGTCATCTTCCCTTATTGGCTGATAAGAATCGTTATTCATTAATTCATCTTTGTATTTCTCGGCCTTCTCCTTAAAAATCTGCTTCATAATTCCTTATTTAGTATCCATGTCGTTGGAATTACCTTTTTCTAAATATGCTATTTGACTCTCATCTAGGTCTGGTGCAAACATATCGTCATTAAATATTGAATCATCTTCTTGATTGTTATTATTGTCTGTATTTGGATTTGAATCTGACATAATGCTTTATTTAATAATGAAATATAAGATTAATAATTAGTATGATAAACAAGGAAGTGACACTATAAACAAAATGCGTAACACTACTTTTAAATTTAGATAATTGGGCATCAATAACTCTGGCATTTAAATTATATGTAGAGCGATTTGCTTTCACTTCAAAAATAAGAAGCTGTAAATATGGTTTTTGCGCTTGCTTGCCAAATTCCTCGAAATTGAAACCATGTCCTAGCCTTTTAGGCTTAAGAACCGAAAGAAGGTCATTTATAGAGTAAATAGCCAAACCAATTGGTATTATAGCTAAGAGCTTCTGCCAATACAAGGTTTCGTTATTCACCATTAAAGATATAGAAAGCGGTATAAAAATAGCAAGTCCCGATAATAACATACCCGATTTTTTAGTGCAGTTCTCATAAGACATTTGTTGCTCACCCAATAGTGACCTAGATTTATCCACTAGAAACTCTAAGCTTTTTATTCTCATATCCAAAATATCCATTTATTACCTTGCATGTATGTTTCAAAATCTAATATAGTAAATTCATCTCAAAACGCCATCTTTTTATAATCTCCTTCTTTCAAATACTCCACTAATTCCATTATATGCCAGTAATCCGGACACTTATCTAAATCTCCTTTCCATTCTTTTATTCTGATTAGACAGGTATCAATGAAAGTGTCGGTGTTGTTTAATTTTACTGCCTTGTTTAGTTTAAGGGATTTCGGGCATTCAGTTGTTTTAAAGAAGGATTCTAGTTCTTGGATTGACATGGGGTAAAATTACTAACCTTTTCCTATATCAAACCTTTAAGAAACTCAACAATATCAATTATTTCTACACCTCTTGAATCCATTAGCTTCTTATATTTAGAATCAGCATCTTCTTTTGTATCGCAAAGAAGTACATGACTCGTTGCATCTGAATAAAATACAATCACTAGACTGTTGCTTAAGAAAGCAGGATCTTCTGTGTATTTTTGCTCTACATTTAGTATCCTTTTAGGCTTATCAGTTTCCATAATCAAATTTTTCTAACGATCATATTTCCTTGTTATTTTATACAAAACGTCTCCATCGATTTGTATCTCTAAGGTCATACCCTCGTCTTCAAAAATGGTGTTTAATTGCTTATCCACATTCATAGGGATTCTTTTAGATGGATAGATATTAATCTCTATTTCATTCTCATTATCTTCTAATATTTCAACTATATCTAAATTGACTTTTAAAAAGAAGTCATTAATAATGGATTGAACTTCAATTAAATTATCTTTAGTAACTTTTATAGTCTTTTCCATAATCAAATATAATTATTTTGCTCATTTCATGTAAGTTATTTGTTTTTATCAATTGTAGTGTATAGTTTTGTGTACACTAAAATATAAATTTAGCTTATGGCATCTGATGATATAATAGATTTAGAAAAACTAGAAAAACTTATTTCAGATGATGCTAACAATGGCGACACATTTAGACCAGAACAATTTTATGGAAAGAAAGTAAGGGTTCCCAAGAATAAAGGACATCAAGAGGATTTAACAACATTCATTCAGAAATTCTATACGTTAAATTTTGTTGAACCCGCTACATCCCAAGAGGATTATTATTTATATGAATTGCATCCCCTCTCTCTTTGATTTACAAATACCGTTGATTGTCTTATTTACTGCTATTTGATAGACTAATTTAAAGGTGTCGAATTCGACAGGGTTAGATTTTCACCTCCAATTCTTGACCAGTTAATGCAAAATAAAGATTTTGGAGTTGATGGATATATTTGATTTGATGATACCCGTTTTTATAAAAAGGATGAGGCTCAAAATTGACATCGGTATAATCTTTAAGCCAAGTCAACTCGAATAAGTAATCATGAGTTATTGGATTTTTTCCAATACAAAATTTCGCAGAAATACAACCATTATCGTATTTTGTAAAACCAAACTTCAATAACCATTCTTCGGTTAAAGGGATAGGATTAAAATAGTCTTCTATTTCTCCATTAATTTCACCGCTACCATCCGATTTAGTATTTGCAACTATTTCGTTAACAACCTCTGTAATATTATCGTAAGGCTCTGCGATTAAATTTCCAATTCTTAGTTCTTCTGCTTTCATATCAAATCAAGTTTAGTGTTGAGGATGGAGTCTTTGTCTACTACTAAATGATTAGCACCGATCTGAAAGTATTTGTGATGTGTATATGCTTCAGTAACTTTTTCAAAGTGTTTCATTTGTACATTCTCACTCGCTTTCTGCAAAAGAGCTTGACCGTATTCAAGGGCAAGTCGTTTTGCGACTTTGTCCATAAGAATAACTTTTATAGCCTTATTTAGGTACCCATCATGCCAATTGTGTTTACCATCTGTGTATTCACGAGCGACATCTTCTTTTATTTCTTCCAATGTTTTCATGGCAATTCTATTGATAGGTTAGCGATAATTCCTTCTGCAGGAATGTAAAAACCTTCTTCATCTTGGTAAAGCGCGCCTTTGCTTCTAAGCTCAAATCTGGCTTTCTCCCTATCTGCTTTTATAGCTTCGGTGGCGTATCTATACATCATGTTTGTGAATAACTCGGCTTCACGTTGGTTTAATTTGAATTTAGATACATCATTCACCATATTATTGTATCTCAACAAAGTTCCCTCTAATTCTTGTTTCGCTGTTTTCATAACTAAAAGAATGGGTTATTAATAGTTAATTCATAAGACCCTCCGAATAGGGCAAATGCTATGACAGCGATACATACAGCAAATAGCACTAAGCTTATTAAAAACGTTACTGTAATATTTAGAATCATTAATATTTTTTTTAATGTTTTCATACTTCCTTAAGTTTATACCATCTTCCTGATGTCAGGCAAATGGCTGTTATTCCCTTAATTTAACCCATCCATATTCGATTTCTGTTCCATCACCTACGTAGTAGCCACGAGAACGCAGGAAATCAATCATCAACATTAATTTGCCCATCGGGTCGTTTAATCCGAAAACAGAAAAACTATCTTCATCTGAATTAAACGTACTATCTATTAATTGGATCCCCTTATCTGACGTATGCTGTCTTTTACTCCAATTTTCATTACCGGGGTAAGTTATTTTAGCCACCTCAATAGCATCTTCATCTGTTATTTGAGAAAGAGGAGTGAGTTCTAAATAACCAAATTGAATAACAGGATTTATCATCTTAAATAGCTTCTTTCTATTTTCTGGATTGCTACAGAACACCCTTTGTCCGTAATAGAGAGCATTGAACTTCGATCTATTTTTTGGTGTGTTTTCTATTTTCATTTTGATTCCTCCTTATTAAGTTCATTGATTAATTGATCCGCTATTATTACTGCACATTCAGCTATATCTACACATTCACCTTTTGTAATATCTCCAGTTAACTTTCCAACACATAATCCCTGCATTGCTAATCCTGCAAAGTATTCTCGTTTGGTTAAAAGTTGCATTGCTAATTCATTCGGGTTTGTTTTCATTTCTCTTTGGTTTCAATGATTAATTCTTTAAAATTATCAGCACATTTATCGCATATTATCTGATTCCGTTTATTCTCCATCATGCAAATCCATGTACTACCTGTTTTAATTGTTTTCCAAGGAGTATTGCAGCATGAACATTTTATTCTTCCATTTCCTGTCATTTTAGGATTTCTTTCATGGAAATCAACCCAATGTTCAACTGTCTGGAATTTTGCAATTAGTTTTATTTTGAATACTTCAGATGTTGTTACTTTCCATCCTTTTTTAAGAACCTCTCTCATTTCTCTTTGGTTTTAGTTATCAATAATCGCATCTTGGACAGTGTCCGTGAGAGTTTAAATTACATCCACAGTCTTCACAAACTTCCATATCATCGTCAAAATCACTATTTAGATTTTGCTCGTTAAGTCTTTGGTCTTGCAAGGACTGTCTGTATTGTTCAATCTCAAATGGATTTGTTAGTTCTTTCATAGTTTTAGTTATCATTAATGGTTAATAGATTCGTGGATGTTGCCGTTTACTTCGATAGCCATATCTGTTACTTTATCAGAAAACCAGCTGGTTGGCACGTATACGCCAAGATCTGTAGGGTCGGCAACCATGAATGCAAATGCGTCTTTACTCCAGATTATTATACAAGATTCTCCTTCAATACTAATTATATCCCCTTCATAAATATCTACTCCATTCTTATCCTGTAAGCCTGTGAATTGACCGACTGATTCGGGGATGACTTTTACTCCAGGATAAAGACGACCACTTTTTTCCGTTTCGATAATATAAGCCACTCCATTATGATCTTTGTGATAAAAACCATATACCCATTCTCCATGGTATTCAAAATCATCCTCTTTGTAAGGAATTGTCCTGCCTCTAAATTTTATTTCTCTTTTCATGATTTTATTGTTGTTTTAATTCGGTTAGTAATTGTTCCCATTCATCAAGCATGTGTTCGCCAAAACCATAGTTACCTGTATGTATATCAGCAACAACTTGCTCTAACGCTTCTACAAGCCTATCATGGTTATTAACTGTTTTGATTAATTCAGAATGATTCTCTAAAAATGCTATTGAGTTATCTACACCATAATCGTGACCTAAATACTCTCCGCATTCTTGTCTGTAAGGATTTCTAATATCCCTCAACTCGTTGGTTATTTCTTCTATACTCATTTCTCTATTATTTAATTGTGTTAATGTCAATAGCAAGATCAGCATCAATAAGCCCAAACACATCGAAATGCCATTCTATTAACTTTACCATGTGTGAATAACTGATGTCTGATAAATCTCCATTAATAGCATCGCCCCATCCAGACCACATAATATTTATACCCAATAGGTCATTGCATTTTTGAATCGGATCAAATCTTTCTCCATTATGTTCAATATCTTTTGTTAGGTCGGATAGATGCCTTAGAATGGGTTTAAAAGCAATTAGTGACACTAAATGTTTACTGGTTAAGATGCAAGATTTATCCTCAATGCCTATCATTTCATCTACTATATTTAAATCATCACCGTTATTGTATTGTACCTTCAGCCCATACGGCAAATAAGGTGCGAGGTGTTCTAATTTTAATTCTTTCATTTCAAAATCTCCTTTATCAATTTATTAATCCTGTTTCCTGCCATTTCCTGTAACATTGTACTTTTTGTTTTCCCGATATACGCCTCCAAAACCGCTATCTCCTGTAACTTCAACCTCTTGCTTCTGGTCTTTAACTTTGCTGTGCTTATCCATTTGCCGTTGGTGTAGAGGGTTAAATACTGACGCTTCACTGCACTTCATACATTTCGATTGCTTTAAAAATCTGATAAACAACTTGTGGAACTATTGCGTTTCCACCTGCTTTGATTGATTCGTTTCTCCATTTAGGAAAGGTAATTCCGTCCAATCTGGTGGAAATCCCATCATCTCCATTACAAACCGGGGATTGAGTTGGGAAGTTTTGCCAGTCTGGTTTGTTAAAGGTCCCTTGATTGCAAATGTTGTTAAAGTCCTGTCTGATTGCCGTTTGCTTTTTGGAATGTATGTTTTCCCTGGACCTCTTTCCGAATCTGATGCTGCTGGTGTCGGAATCATCCCCAAAAATGCCATCCTTCCAAGATTCAAGCTGTGACTGTTCTTCCCGTCCTTGGTTTTCCTTCGACCTGTTGTCGTGACCTCGCATATCGTAGTTGGCTCCTGTGTTGTCGGAGTTGGAAGAAGATTCCCGTATATTATTTGGCTTGCTAAACTTCCGAACTTTGTCCCATTGTTGTAACCTTTCTTTTTTACCCTTTCTCGCATTTTGTTCGGTTCTTCTATTGTCATTACAGTTGTTGGAGTAAGCAACAAACCAAATTCTATCCCTTCTGTGCGGAGCGCCAACGGACGCAGCTGGAAGTACATACGGTTGTACTTCGTACCCTTCAGCTTCCAGATCAGCCTGCACCTCTTCGAAGACCAACCCTCCATTCCAACTAATAAGCCCGAGAACGTTTTCGCCCACAATCCAGGTCGGTTTAATCTCTCGAATTGCTCTAAGCATTTCTGGCCAGAGATGGCGTTCATCATCTTTCCCTTTTCGAAGCCCTGCCAAACTATATGGCTGACAAGGGAATCCTCCGGTAAGCACGTCAATTGTTCCTCTGTGAATAGTGAAATCTGTCTTTTTGATGTCTTCATAACATATTGAATTAGGCCAATAATGATTTAATATTTTTTGTCCGAATGGGTTAATCTCACAATGAAAGACATTTTCCCATCCCATTCATTCCGCTGCTAGGTCAAAACCTCCGATACCACTAAACAATGAGGCGTGTTTCATATCTAATACCCTATAACTTTCCTATGATTCCTGTCTATCTGCATTTCCTGTGCAGAAGGTTCGCTATACACGTTATAAATCCAGATGCTTCCTATAATGAGAGCAAAGAACAGAATAAGACATAACGACCATATTTTAAGGCTGCCTTTGTCGACATCTTGAACGTCTGGTATATTGCTCTTACGCATTAAATATTCGTAGCTGTAAGGCTTCTTGACACGTTTACGGTATATCTCCATGATTATCCAAATGATGAAGATGATGAGGAAGTAAAATAGGTAGGTCATATTTTCCAGATTATTTTAATGTTAAACTCCTGCGCCCATTCAATCTCTTGGTGAACTCCTTTGCTAATTCCATATACCCACAATTCATCAATAATACCGCGCTCAAAGAAGGTTTTGTTCTGTTCGAAGCCAATTGCTCGATGTTCGGGATTGGAGTCATCTAAGGACTCTACAGCCAATATGTATGGAGCAAAGGGAATTACCTCCTGTTCAAGAGAAAGCTTATTGTAGATTGATTTTACCTTTGCAATGTTGATTTTAACATCACCACCAATAGGATGGGCTATGTAGACTATCTTTTTCATAGTTAAAATAATAGTAGTTGTGATTGATGTTGTTCTAATCGTGCATTTGCGTCATCGAAATAATCTTTTTCCTTTTCACAGGTCACTAAATCAAATCCCAGATCGTGGCAGGCAATATCTAAACTCCCGGAACCTCTGTGCGTGTCGAGGATTTTAAAGCCTGGTTTAGCATAATTCATCAATAACCACTTGTATATAGGAACAGGTTTCTGTGTTGGATGAATGCGCTTTTCATTCAATGCTTTATTGCCCTGTTGGATTAATGCTTTTCTTACGTCAATACCGCAGTAAACACCCTGCATCATTCCATTCCACATATAATAAACAATGTCGGTTCGGTTGTTTAGGCTACAGTATGCAATTTCGCATCCGTATTGATCTGTACTGCCATTAAGTTTATCCCAAACGATTCTGCCTTTTGATGGAAAAATATAATCGTAGTTATTTACTCCCCAAATTATTTGATTCTTACTAACTCTCAGGAGTTCATCAAAATATTCTGCACCTGCAGGTTTACTATCCCAATTTTTCTGTTTATAATTAGCTTGCTTTACATGTAGTCTACTACCATTTGATTGAAGTATTGTACTTGGTTTTAAAGAAGGCTTACTGGAATTCATGCCATATTCAGGATCCACTATCGCCAAATCAAAATACTTATCTGGATACCGTGCCATAAGCTCCATGTTATCTTCGTTTGTAATGGTTATCATAATTCTTTAATTTCATCCATAATCACTCGCATCTCTTCTGATTTACAGCGCAGGTGCTCAATCAGTGTTCTCAGCTCACCCAACTCCACCTTACGTATTGCATCACCTGAACCAATTCGGTACAGGTTAAATTGCCACTCATGTTTTTCGTTAGATACAAAACAGCCCGAAGAAATACCTATGTCCAGATTGTCAAATTCCATTTCAAGTGAGAAACCTGAATATCCTGTGATTCGGAACAGAACATCGTCCTGTATTTCGTGCCTTCTAAAACCCATGTCTAATAGGTCTTGGTAGTTCATTTTGTCTATTTTCATAACGGTAGGGTTTCCAACCACTCCCCAACCCCTAAAGGTTTCTCGTAGCCGTATTTGTCTAAAAATTCTTTAACATCGAAAGCATTAATAATTTGCATACCGATTATATCATTTGTTTGTGTCCAAGTATTCGTATCTGAATTATGTATGTAATAATCACCTTTCAATACAGTTGAGTACCTCTCACCGTACATATCTAAGAGCCTTCTAATCATTGTATGATGCAAAGGCGTTTCAGCATAAAGCGCAACTAAATCTTTCATTTCAATTCTTTAAATTCTGTATACGGCTAAAAATGGGCTTTTACTACACATCAGCCCGACCCTGATTAATTGCCTACCTGTTTATGAAGCTCTACTTGGTTAACTTAAACCTGCCAATCAATTTGGCATCTTCTGTATAAATTGATTTCTTAAGTTGAGGTATGTAGAAACACATACCCCAAAATGATTTTCTTGCAATGAACTGTTTGCCAAATACCTCAATTAAAAGCATAGTTTCGATATTAAAACCCTCTGGGTACTTTAATTTTAGGACTTTCAGAAGTTACAGTTTCAATAAATTCGATCTCTAAATTATCAACTGTAACAGCTTCACTTTCGATAGAATAGCAATCAGTTTCAGAATTACAGTATTCAGGTATTGTAGGTACTTGAACATCGCATTTGTAGAAAATTCTCAAACCTTCAAAGTCAAAGCATGAAGAATAATTTGTTTTACAATCTTCTTCTTTTAGGGCTTTGCCTATATAGTTATCAAGCGATAATTGAGCGTGCCTAATACATTCATCTTTTAAGAATGTAGCAAGGCTTAAATGTTGACCTAAGTTTATTAACTTAGCATCTGTGGTTTTTTCGATAGCATTCATTGTCTTATAAATTTATCGGTTTAACTATTATTTCTTATTGATATACAAATATAGTTACTATATATGTATTATACAAATTTATTTTATAATATTTTCATTTATTTTCTCAAACGTGCTCAAAACATTATTTCTATAATCTACATACACTTTAAAGAAGTCACAAACTACGTATATATCATTACTGTAAAGCGGCTGGCTTATGTCTGTAATTGCACAAAGTTCTTTTAAAAGACCTTTCTTAACGCCCTTGTTAGATAAACCATGAATTCTTTCAGGATTAAATCTTAATAGCATCATAGCTATCATTTCACGCCTTAAAGACGCATTTATATGCCAATTAATAGTTTTTATATCTATTTCTTTATATTCGCAATAGGTCAAATAAAGTTCTCTTATCGCTTTCTGGTTAGCCACTTGGTAATTCATGAATACTTTTTGCAAATCGGTGACAATAGAATCAAAAACTATTGGGTGTTTTCTCTTTAGTACGGTAACAATTAGCGAATTTTCCATATTGTCCTAAATATCAATATTGACAACTTCTACCCTACTTAAAGACAATCCAAGCCTCTTTGCAACATCTGGATTTTGTTCTACAAACTCGTGATGTTTCCAGCATAACGACTTGAAATACCGTTTGTCGGTTAAGAAAGATCCCACTCTTCCACGTTGATGGTGCAAAGTTATATCTCTGCTTGTGCATCCAGGATATTCACATACTGGATGTTCTTCGAAATACTTATCTCTTAAGCGTCTATACCGTTTTAATGCTTCGAGCCTGTTTTTGCTTATCGGTTTTATTTTTACTGTCCTTTTAGCTTTGCCATTTTGCTTGATTCTTTGCTTTGCTTGTTGATTTTTCTGATAATGATAAGGCTCTTCAAAGCACAAACCACCAATTGTTTTACGAATTGCTCCATCATTGCAATGCTTGCAAACAGATTCTTTATATGGCCTTATAGCACCCATTCGATGAGATTTGTCTTATTTTACCTGGTTAACCAAATATAAACAATATTGTCCTTAATGTCAAATATGATAATTTATTTTCCAAAACATAATAATCCTGCCACCCTCTTTTCACTGTTTGTCCTTACTTTTTCATTCCACCCAGTTATTCTGCAGAAACTCTTATGGGAATATTGACTATACCCTTGTGGGTTTACCAAATGATATTTAATATTAGAATAAATCAAAAACTTTTCAATCTCTTTTCCAATCTGATGATTTGCTCCAACTCGCTTTGCTGCCCCTACTCCACCCTTATGCCAGATGCCTTTGACCAAATGTCCAGATTCAAGGTAAACCGTAATTTCATTTTCCATTTTCAGTTCCACAAGCTTCATGAATAATTGGAACAAAGGAAACGTAAACAACTCCAATTTCCCATTTCCATAAACTGCTAAACCACTTTCAATGGTATCTGGATCTATTCCTATTGCAATTTTCATTAGAAATTTATTTCTCTTTGACTAATATAATCTTCAATATTTGTTTCTAATTCCTTTAAGTCAGAGAATACAACAATCAAAGCAATCTTTTTTGCCTCCTTAATAATCATATCTTTTCCTGAGATGCTATCAGGATTATTAATATTCTCAATTTCAGCTGATAGCAATTTAAAATCAGAAACACTATTTACATTGGTTGGATCTTTTTTCTTAATTAGGCTTTGCTTTGCTTCTTCGTATATCTTATTTCTCCTATCTCTATTGAGCAAAACTAACCCCATGCTATCCATTTTGTTGTATACAAAATTCCCATAATCCTCATAGGCTCCAGTCTCTAAAAAAACATTATAAGCGTTAATAATTGTCTTTTTTATCCCTTCGATTATTTCTTCTTGGGATGGCAATGACTTTTCTGGCTCTTTATTTAATTTCTTGACTTCATTTTTTCTTTCTTCACTTTCCATATAGGATTTAAAGAAATTAGTGAAAGTAAGTACGTTTAATCCAAAGTAGTCGCCAAATTCACCCCTTATGCCCCTTTCTATAGCAATAGGAATTTCAGCTATTCGCATATTAGAATGATACTTTTTTATTTCATCTGGCATTACACCTACCAAATAATTTGCATCTGGCCCATTAGCCGTTTGGCCTGAATCCTGGAATGCCTTAGCAATTGCTTTAGTTAGAACGTCTCTTAATTCTGATTCCTGACTATTTCTAACCGTGGTAGATGATAAAGCGCCTGAAATGGTACTTAATTCCGTACTGTGATTGATTTTTTGTAATTCCATCTTATTGATAATTTTTTAATGCACTTTCAAATACAGAGATGTTGTTCTGTAATTTTGATTCTTTTTCTTTTTGCCCGGAACTTTTTTCTTTTTTTGAAAAATCGTTTTTAACCCAGGTATCTAACCTTCTTTTGGCATCCCAAGTCTTTTCAAGTTCCTGCCTGAATTTTGTTTTTGATTTATTGGGCTCAGTCCAATATTCATAAAATTCTCTTATTGTTTCTTTTCCATATTGAGCAACAAAAGGTGTGAGTGTTTGAGCAAATTTTAATTTGCGAGCATCTAACACACTATTATGTTCTATATTCTTTTCATTATTTATATTCTTATCATTCTTGTTCTTAGTGCGACCACCTAAATGATTTCGTTCTTTCTTCGATGTGTTTTCAGCGTTGCTTTCGTAGTTCGATGCATCTTGGTAATAGTCATATTTACAGACAGTTATGAGTATTCCTCTTGTTGCCTTCGCCGTTGCTATCATGTTTCCTTCGCATAGCCTTCGTAGTGATTTCGTAATTTGTGGTTTTGAGTACACTTCACGCCTATATCCTACGAACCATTCAAGATCTGATTGAATGTCATTAAAGCTGAAAAAACCACTTCCACGCTTATATTTCCCATTATCAGCGTGATTTACTTTACGAATAATATAAAACCATAACTCCCTATCTATAGGCGGATGTTTCATAATATCGCTTTCATCTATGGCGCGTGGTTGTAGAATGTAACCCCCTCTGATATGCATTTGACTTGCCGTTATTGCATGTTGAACATCTATTCCACCATCCATAATTTAACTAATTAATTTGCAGTTTTTAGTCTTACCTCATCGTAGTAAAAAAGAATAACTTTCTTAAACCTGTAGTTCTTTGGATCTGAATCAAAACGTTTCCTTATCTTATCAATCTTATACTTTACTCCATTCAGTATTATTGTTTGCCCTATTTTAATTGGAATGGTGGAATAAATATTAAGTATTGACCTATTGGACAGATAACGATGATATAGCGGATATAGATTTTTATTTGAAAGGTCATGAATATTCCTAGTTTTCGCATCCTTGTGCTTATTATCCTGATATTGTTTCGCTAAACAAGCCTTACATTTTATCAAATAACCTCTTTTTGTATCCGTTCTTTTATAGAATTCAGAAACAGGTTTTTCGATTTGGCATCCGTAACAATGTAATGTTATGTTTTCCATTATTAATCCTCTTTAAATTCAATACACCATCTTATATATTCTTCATGCTTTTGCTTTGTGTCTAAAAGTTGATTATTATCAATTCTTCTATACATGAAGCAACTTTGATCATAAATTATAAACCTATGCGTTTTTGCATGTTGCTTTGATGTTAATGCTATAGTGTCTTTATAGTATTCAGGGTTGTAGTTCCAATGATGAAGTTCAACACCATCAGGACGAGGCAAACGTTGAGCCGAATTCTTTGCTTTAAGCTTTTCTGGATATTTATTTTTATAGCGTGTTATCACCATACGTTTAGCTTCTGTCGTAGGTTTGTGCTTATTTTTATATCCTAAACGGTAATACTTATCTCTGTGCCTTCTTTTCTCGCCTATAACCCAATTTGGATTTCCAGATAAGAGATTTACTCTTTCTTGAACATCCTTCCTTGCGCAATCTTTGCACTTGTTTAAGTGCCCATCACCCATTTGTTTATGCTTGTAATAATCAGACAAAGGTTTATCTTCATTACACTTAAAACATATTTTGCTTACCATGTTTCTTTGTTTATAGGGTTACATTCCATGCCGCCCTCTATTTTGAAATCATCTGTTCTTATTTGCATTATTACAGAAATCCATTAATTAAAAGGGCAATTGATCATCATCTTCTTCATTATCATTTACTGGTGAATATTGGTTAGTTGTGGTTGAACTTTTCTCTGCCTTCTCAATAAACTCAAACCCATTTCCAATAATCTCGGTAACATATCGCTTATCTCCTGTTGTGGTTTCCCAGGTTCTTGTATGTAATCTTCCTGTTATAAGTATTCTTTGCCCTTTTTTGAAGTATTTTGCAACCACTTCAGCTATGCCGGCATAGAATACTATGTTATGAAACTCTGCTTGCTCAATACGAACCCCCTCTTTATTTTTATAACTTTCATCGGTAGCAATAGAGAAGTTTACAACTTTATTGCCATCATTAAATTCTTTTGCTTCAGGATCTTTTGTTAACCTGCCTAATAGTGTTACTTGATTCATCTAATAATAAATTAATGGGAGGCGCAAACCTCCCGGTAAGAATGATTAGTCGCGGCTCTTTTGAAACATCTTTGAAAATGGATCATATACGTTTTGAATCGTAATAAGACAATCGGACTTCATGTGTAAATCCGTATGATTCTTTGTAGAAAGGACACAGTCTCCTTCAATGAACCGCGTTTCGTTAATATCGTCTAGCATAACGACTCTTTTGGCTCCGGCAGCAAAATGACCGGATGTGCTTTCTTTTGAAGCTACATTTACTGTTTTTGAAATTGTTTCTAACATATTATTAAAATTAAAAGGTTAATATTCGTATTTAAGCAATGAAAAGTATTGGTCTCCTGTTATTCCTACGAGGTCAGCTACTTCTTTTTCGTTAAGGGATTTTAAGACGCTTAACCCGTCTTTCGTAAAGTTGGTACTATACACCTCACCTTGTCTTTGTATGCTATTGATGCAGCTTTCTAGTTTTCGTGGTACACGGTACAGGCTGGCTATTGCATCTTTAGCATTATTATTTTTTGGCTCAACTCCTAAAAAGAACATCCGGTCTGTTGACGGACAGTAACATCTCACAAAAGCTATATCCTCGTTCATAAGGCGACCTTTAAAGAGCGTGTAAACACCGATATTCATCCCGCCTGTTGTGCCTTCAAGATATTTAGGATCTTTCTTATCTGTGTAGGTGTCTATCTCCTTAAGGTTTTTAGACAGGAATCTGAAGATGAATTCATCTCCGAATTTACTTCGGTAGAATGCTAGTATCGCAGATTTAACTTCCTCGTTATTCTCCTTTACAAAATCTTCAAATGTTACCTTTTTATTTGATAGCCTATCGAACAGATCCTTGCTTACATTAAATCCATCAACATAATAACAATCGAATTTTGTAAGATCAGTTGAACTCCCCCATTCAACAGCAGGGCCATCCACATTATGCATATCGTTATTAGCGTTCCGGTGAATCTCTTTAGGGTATTTTGACACGACACAAACCAGTTCCGAAAATACAGCACTGTAAACACCTGATTTCTCATACAGATCATTCCAGGAATTTAACATCACATTAATAGGTGCGTCAATATTAAATTCATCAGCGATAAATTTATACCAGGCGGCGCATCCAGAAGACCACACATTAGCAGTAAATAAATCGTCATAATTATACTTATCCAGTTGTGAACGCAGTTGTGAATACAGTTGTGAATCCAGTTGTGAATCCAGTTGTGAACGCAGTTGTGAATACAGTTGTGAACGCAGTTGTGAATACAGTTGTGAATACAGTTGTGAACGCAGTTGTGAATCCAGTTGTGAATCCAGTTGTGAATCCAGTTGTGAACGCAGTTGTGAACCCAGTTGTGAATACAGTTGTGAACGCAGTTGTGAATACAGTTGTGAATACAGTTGTGAACGCAGTTGTGAACGCAGTTGTGAACCCAGTTGTGAATACAGTTGTGAACCCAGTTGTGAACGCAGTTGTGAATACAGTTGTGAATACAGTTGTGAATACAGTTGTGAATCCAGTTTTTTATTATCAACCTTTAAGCCATCTAGTTTAGGTAACTCTATACCATTTCGTAGACAATACAGAATATAAATAATAGGCGTAAACGCTTCCTTATTCGCTGTGATGTAATTAAAGAATACCTGGCTTTCTAATGGATTTTCTGCTACGATTACAACAGGTTTCTTGTATCCTGCTGTTTCATAATTCCAGTAGATTAACGCTTCTGCGTTTTCTTTCGTAAAAGAATTATAACGACCACCGTCAAAAACTCCGGCGGTATATTTTTTAATATATTCAGGTACTTTAGCCTGTATTTCAGGTGTAAAATCTTTGAGTGTTTTCATTCTGATTTGTGTGTTAGTAATTATTTAATTTCAACCCAGCTGCCAAAATCAAGAGACCAGTGAACGTCCTTTAAATAGCAGGCGAATTCTTCATTATTTCGATTGGTGTATCTAAAGTGATAGATCGGATCTTTGAGTTTCTTGCCACCCTGTCTATCTACGATCCTTTCAAGAATAAATTCCTGATCGGTAGTAATTGCACGGTATTTTACACCTACCCTAATCATTTTACTTTAAGAGCCTTATCTACTTCTGAACGTTTGAAGTATTTTTTCCTTCCAATTTTAAAGTATGGAAGCGCACCTCTGTCTATGTAGTTGTAAACAGATTTTATCGATACGTTTAAATATACAGCTACCTCCTTTGTGGTCATTGGTTCGTTAATGTCGCTCATTTGTTCACCAGTGCTAGGCTCTTCAAAGACACGTTCCTCAATTCTGTTTACTTTTTTTAGAAGTTCACCCATTGCTCTAGGTAAGTCTTCAAATGTTAATGATTCCATATAATTTGTTTAATAATTTATTTCTACTTGTTGTCCAGGGTCAGGAATATCAATCCCCAGAAATTCAATCGACCATTGTTTAATGTCATCCATATAATTCATGAATTCGACAGTAGTTAATTCTGTAGTGGTTGGTGCTATTTGCAATACCTCACCATGCTCACTAATCACCTCTCTTTTAGGACAAAACATACTTTTAATTAATTCATGTACTGCTTCAGAATTTTGAAATATGGTACGATCAAAACCAGCATCAATTAATCCATCTTTGATAATTTGTATTACACACCCCCAGTAATATCTATTCTGTGCGTTGCTACGGCTTTTGGTTGCTTTTTCAATAGTAACTATCAAATGCTTTCCTTCAAGGTTTTCAAGATCTTTGATTAAACTTTGTCGGTTAACCATCTTCAAAGTACCATTCAAGGCAGTGGCTTTATATTGCAGCTTCATAACAGTTATTGAAATGGATGCCTATATTTAAGCACATACTTTAAAAAATCGATTACTATCAGAACAGGCACAACAAAAACCACAATTAGAATTATAATAAATAGATTATCTTTCATGTCTACTTAATCTTTAACCTCTTTTTATCATCAACTAAACGACAACCAAACACAGGGTTACCGGCTTGTAATTGTGCTTTAATAGCGACTCTGTTAGGCTTATAACTTTCCGGAACAAGCGTTTTCAAGTGCTTAGGTATCAGTTTCTCATCATCAATTTCAACGCTTGCAGGGTTTTTCTGAACTGATAGGTGAATCAAATCGCCATCAATCTTTTCAACCCCAAAGGCTTGCATAGCTGTTAAAATATTGCTTTCAAGTTTCTCACGAGTACTAGTAATGCCTTTTTTAAGCTCTTGTAAGCGTTTTATTTCAGCATCTATGATACTTTCTTTGCCTTCAAAATCTCTAATGATTAGAGCGTAGTTAGTAGACTTATTTTCTAATTCTTCTTGATTGATAGCAAGCGATTTCTCTATTTCTTCGTTGATTTCACCACCGTTGTTTAACAGAGCATCTGCTATTTGCAGATACTCGTTTTGAATTTTATATAAACTTTTCATTATGCTGGTTCTTTTTCTTGTTTAACCATGTTTTTAGCCTTCTCATCGATCGATGGATCGTCATTTGATTTTCTCAATATGCCAGCTTCTTTCGCTAAACGCTCCTCATATTGCTTATCGAGTACATAATTTCTGCGCAATACCTCAAATGAATCAAATACCATTTCGTCTCGCTTCGATAACCATACGACTGTTTGCGCCCATTCGGCCGTATCAGGTAAGATTTCAGCTTTTACTTTATTTTCTGCCTTTTCTTTTGGCTTAGTTTCAGTTTCAGGCATTTTTAAAGGTTTTTTTTCAGCTTCTTGCAAGCCTGTACGATACGCTTTTTTCATTCTGTACTCTGCATAAAGCTTGTCGAATAAGCCCTTTTCACCATTATTAATTTGCTTAATTGCTTCATTGTATTGCGCTTCTGTTAACCATGGTGCGGTTTCAGGTGCTGATATTGTAGTTTTATTTGATTTGCCGCCTTTTCCAGTTTGAAGCCCTTTAAATACGTCAATACCTATTTCGAGCATAGAACATATTTTTGTAATTGCATCGGTAACTGCACCTTTATAAGCATCACCCAAATCAAAGTTTTTAGAGCTTTCACCTCCATTGTCATTGCCTCCAAAACTCGTATGTGAAATACCGTATTCAGGTACTAATAAATTTACCTCTACAACTACTACACCCCCATCTGCACGCTCAACAACTTTTTGGGAATAACTCCAGTTACCAATACCAAAAACATCATTCAAACGCTCAATAACATAAATAGCTTTTATACTACTCAAATAGGTTTTTGTAGGGTGCTGTGTGACTGCTTCACTTGGTAATGGTGCTCTAAGAGCATTCCTCATTACCTCTGATACTTTTTTAATTTCCATTTGTCTTATAAATTAAAAGGTTGTTTATTTATTAAATTTGGCATTGATTGTCATTACGATAGCTACAAAAGCAAGCCATAGTAATAATAGAAGAAACAGTTTTCCAACGTCAATTAAACGCTTTACAATTTCTCCCTTTCTTGCTTTTTCAATCTCAAAAAGCACCTTTTGGTTATCTCGCAGTAACTTATTTGCTTTAAGTTCTGCCAGCTTCTTAAGTGCATCATTTTTCTCTTTCTGTAAAGAACCTGCTTCCATTTCAGGGTATACAGTTCTCTCTTTTATGAACCTTAACGTACCTGCGAAATTGGTACTTATCTCTGACGGTTTAAACGTATTCTTTTTCATCTTTAAGCAGTTTATTGGTGATTTCATCAATGTTTTTCACTTCAGGAGACCAAATATTAATTACTATATCATTTCTGTTGTCCATGATCTGTAAAAAATATTTATTGGCAGTTTCTGAATAAAAACCTTTTTCATTAATTCTTTTTTCGTATTCAAGAATGTCTAAAAGGCTTATATTTCTAATATTGATAGTTACCCAAAAACCAATACCAACTGATTCATTTTCTTTTTTAAAGGCTAAGACCTTGTCTTTTTGCTCTTTGATTTGTTCTACTAAACTTTTCATTTGTCTTATAATTAAAGGTTGTCGTAAATATCATTTCCGATAACAAAATGGTCGAATCAATCAGGTTTCCACAATGTTTAAATGTGATATGAAGCTTATAAGAATCACTTAACCAAGGTATAATCGTACCGTGAAAACAGCCATCTTTCTCAATACAATAAGAAGACAATACAGGCTTTATTTTAAATACACCTTCAGCTTTAGACAGATTAAAGGGTTTGTTTGAAATTTTTTCGAGCATTTTATTAAGTGATTGTGCCATCGTAATTGATTTAGATATTATTATATTTGTATTGTCTTATAAAAAAGGTTTAACCTTTGCCCTGCATTTAACTATGTAGGGCTTTTTTCTTTTGCTATACTCAAAGATACAATTAAATACAATTAGATACAAATAAATATTTAAATTTTTTTATTATATTTTACTTAGTTGTATCCGAATGTAGTCTTTCGTGCAAAAAGCGTCTCCCTTTTTCTGTCCAATACATTGTTCTTGATGTTTTAATATTGCCATTAGAATCTGTATATGGATGTGTTTTGGTTTTTTCATAGCCATTTCCACAATATGGCACATTGAGCACCCAGCAATCATTTACCTTGTGTTGGATTTTGTACTTCCTTAAATAGGCATTGAATGCGATTGCACTTTTGAACCCTAATTCCTTCGCTATTTCGGTAGTTGCAATTAAACCCTCAGCCTGCAAAACCTGATCGTGATAATCCACTTTTGGTGCCTGCAGATTAATTGTATTGTTAGCAAGCTTTAATTGTTCCTCTTTAATTTTCTTTTCTGCACGTTCTTTCTTTAGTTCCGTTGCCAATGAGATAACTAGGTCCGGATTGTTGACAAGTTCGTCTAACGTCTTTTCTGTTGCAGTAAAGCCATGATTCAGCAATTCCTTAATGCGGTCATTGCACCATATAGCAAATGCAGGAGAAAGCCAGCGTGCAAATTCAATTGCAACATCTTCGTGCATCCATGTGCCAGGAGCATTTCCACCTTTCGTAACTATCACCAAATCAGCCAAACTAAGATTTCTTAGTTTGGACAATTCTGCAATATACTCGCATGTGGAACTTTGGTTTAACCAATGCACAGGCTGCTTATTAAATTGCTTTGCCATTTGGGTTGCATTTGCATAAGCAATCCCATTTTCATTTCTGAAAGTAACCTTGTTACCTTCATAATCAAATAATTTAGTTAAATTTATCATGTAATGTAGTTTAATAGCGATTCAAGTCGGTAGTTAGCGCTATCGACTTATTATTTTATTCTCCATACTTTAACTTCTCCAACCTCTGGATAAGTCTTGAATGAAAATTTCTTACCAGTCTTTTTACTTATTTTATTTGCTCGTTGTCTTATTGAATTGTACTTTTCAATGCCAGCAACCAAACACTCCTCTTTAATAATTAAGCTCTCTAAGGCAGCCGTCCACCCTCTTTCTTTAAATTCTTCTTTAATTATTTTCATATTTGATACATATTAATATATATTTGCATACTAATAGTTACATTGGTAACATTTAATTACAAATCAAATATACAATTAGTAACAATTAAATACAAGTATTTTATTTTAAAGTTTTCAACAATTAATAAAATGATGAAAAATTTAGCACTCGCAGTCAGAGAGAAATATAAGTTTCAAAAACATGCTGCTATTGGAATGGGTGTCGATGGTGGAAATCTAAGTAACCTTATAAAAAAAGGCGATCCATCTAAACTTAGAGGTGAGACTCTGATAAACCTAGAAAGAGGTTTTCCGGAATATAATATAGATTGGCTACTAGAGAAATCCTCAATTAAATTAAAAAAGGATGTAGTTCGCTTAAGCCAAATAAAGCCCTCTCCTGATGGTGATGGGATATTGCTACCGGATGGTAGAACAATCGGAAGGGCTAATGCAGCCATACTTGGTGATGTTACCGACGATAGCGAAACAAAATTTACAGAGATAAGCCCAGGTAGATACCGTATGAAAATACAATTAGTTCCGGAGTTTGCCAGTGCTGGCTATTTAAGAGGTTTTTCTGACCCTGAATATATAGAAGAGCTACCAATACATGAGACTATAGTGGATAGATATTACAGAGGAAAATATATGGCTTTTCAGATCTCTGGAGATTCAATGTTTGATGGAAGCTATGAAAGTATACTAGATAAGTCTGTAGCAATAGGGCGAATGATTAAGAGGGAATTATGGAATAGTAGATTACATAGTCACCAATGGCCTAACTGGATATTCGTCACAAAAACTGAAGGTATTGTTTGTAAACAGATTGCTAGCCAAAATTTAGAAAAAGGCACGCTCGTTTTGCATTCATTAAATCCTGATAAAAACCAATATCCAGATTTTGAAATTCATCTTGATGACGTATATCAGATATTCAATGTCATAAAGACTGAAAGAACATATTAATTTGAATAAGAATGCAAAAAACGGGATCAAGGTTTTAGACGTCGTTCTTTACCATTTAAAAAACAGCATTCTTTTTACAGACGAGAGATTTAAGCCAGAAGGCGGTATATTTATTAAGCCAAAACCAAATAACATTAGAGTAGATGTAATTGAAATTAACCTTTTATTTGCAAAAATCTATGAAGAAGCAATAGAAGGACTGATTAACATTAATACGCAACATGAAGATATCGAAAGAATAGATCAGCTAGCTACCATAATAATAGATGTTATTGATTTGGCTTATATCAATGGTTATTTGTTTAAATTTCAGCAAGAAAGAAACTACAGGATTTCAAGAACATTAACGATGAATAATATTAGAGTTAACTTTACATTGCCTACTAAATATTATGATATAAATACAGGACTTACTAAAATCATATAAAATGAAAAAAATATTACTATTATTATTTATTTTCCCTACTATGTTATTTGCTCAAAAGATAGAGGAAAACAGAAAAGATGAATTCAAGGGTACTTCTATTATTGGAACTTCTTATGAAACCCTCATCGCAAAAGGAAGTACTTGGTTAAGCAACCAGACCACCGTTAAATATAGATTTGTTAAAATCAATGGCACCTATGGCATTCAGGTTAAAATGGTGTATAATCAAGGAAAAGTATTTTCTATTGACAAAGATGCAGAGTTGATATTCAAATTTAACGATGGCACAATCACTACTTTTAATGCAGTAGACTATGCTGTTGCCAATGAAGGAGGCGCCGCTACTGGCGCATGGGGATCAGCCCTTTATGGTGTTTTTGTATCTTTCTTAAGTGTTGAAGACCCTAATTTGGACAATATTCTTAATAAGACGCTTACCGGTGCAAGAATTTATACGGATGAGGGATACGTTGAAGATGTTGCCATTAAAGATAAAGTTGCATCCGTTTTTAACAATAGCATTAAATTAATAAAGACTGCACAATGATCTCATTAGAAAAACAACATCTACGTTTAAAAGATTTTAGAAATTCACTTAAGTTTTCTCAAATCCAAATGGTGGAATTTCTTAACAAATTTACTGAAGGAGTATCAACGCCAAACTACTCCAAGATGGAAAGTGGCACAAGGCCTATACCTATCGAATATATCCATATATTACACATAGAGCTTGGCCTTTCATATGAATGGTTTTTTCATGGAAGGGGCGCACGTAAAATTAACCTGGAGAAAGAAAGATTAACTATTACCGATATAGGTGAACTTAAAAGTAAATATGAGCTGTTAACACATAAAATTCAAGGGATGGAAGAGTCTTTCAGGAAGCTTTATGCTGATTTTTACGCTAGTAAATCATAATCCAAGTTTTTTCAATGTCTCGGCCAACATTCTTGATTTATCCTCATTTGTAGCCCGTATATAGCGCAAAAAGGACTTCTCTGTCTTATGTCCGGTTGCTGACATGATTAACATTGTTGGTATTCCCTTTCTAAACATAATAGTAGCATAGCTTCTTCTACCTGTATGTGAGCTCACCATGTCATAAAAAGGTGTTGGTTCTATTTTCTCTACACCTCCCTTATATGTTTTCACGTTAATTATTTGTGTTAACTCCGCTTTCTTTATAACATCCTTTATTACACGGTTAAACTCTTGATTTGAGCAACCTTTTGGTAAACGGTTATCATATTTCTTAAGCACTTTTTTAAGCCGCTTCATAATTGGTATGGTTACATAAGCGCCTGTTTTTTTCTGCTTGACCCGAATAAAATTATCTTGAATATCCTCGATCTCCAAATCTATAAAATCAGAGAATCGTAATGCAGAATAACAACCTATCAGAAACAGATCTCTTATTTTATCCATGCGTTCGTTTTCTGATAAGTCTAATGCATGAATCTTATCAACTTGATCTAATGTCAATGCAACAGTATCCGATTCATAAGATGGCATATAGAAATATTTACTTTCATATTCGCTTGAATTATGCAAACCGTCATCTTTAGCCTCCTTCATGATCGTTTTAATATTTTTTATAAAACCTCCAAAGGTGCTGATCTCTTTTTCCTCCTTCACCATGATGTAATAACGAAACCTATCATAAAAGTGCCGGTTTATATCACTAAATTCCAGCACTTTGATTTTCGCATATTTCATATACCTCTCTAATGCCGACTTTGTTGATTTTATATTTTTAATTGCTAAATTCTTGAATCTTTTTCCTGCGTTTCTTCCATTTACAAGTAACCTTAAACCACTCTTTCTCTCATCTATGACTAATTGATAATAAGACATAAAATCTAGCGCTATTCTTTCTGGCTCCATACCTGATTTATAGATTTGATCTAATCCTTTCTTCAGCAAATCTATTGTGACCGGAACTTTTAATGCTTCTAAGTCTGATTCGATACTTAATAGGTTTGCAGACATATTTTTTAGTTTCCTTGAAATATTGACAGCGTCTGGCGCAATTGCCTTTATTGGATCTTTTCCGCTTTTCCAATAAAGCTTATTATAATATTTCTCGTCAATGACAATCCCTGTATAATACTCTAACCTTTGGCTATTGAAAGAGTATTTTAATATGAGTACATTGTTTCTTTTTAGGTGATAAAATTTAGGAACTGCCATAATGTCTTATAAAATTTGCACACAAATATACACACACCATTTGATTATCCGTATTCTATATTAATTCCTATCATTTCATTTTATATCGATACCAATGTCTACTAGGCAATCATTTACATCCTAGTTCATTTATTTATATTGCTCGTTCGAATCTGCTCCCGGGTACAGGTTTATTTAATCTGAAATAGATAAACTCACTGTTAAAATTATCCTATTAAAGAGGATCATCTGTAAACATTTCAGGGTACAATTCCCTGTTAGCTTTTACCGCCGCTTTATAATGAGCCAGAAAAGCTTTGTGGAAGTCGTGATGATCATCTTCCTCTAAAGTAAGATCCGCATATGCAAATATTAAGGATTCGATTCTAAGAAGTTCTAATAATAGTGATTCAATTTTTGCGTCCATACATGCAAAGTAATTACATCTTTCGTAATCCATCTTAATTTATATTTATAGCTAAACATACTAGTCGAAATCAAATTTCTTCCACCCTCTTACTACATAAACTATCCCTTAACAGAAGATGTACAGTGGTTGAACAGTCCTTTTACCACTGTTCAAGGACTGTTCAACCACTGTTTGACCACTGTTCAACCACTGTTTGGTTAAACCGTTGTCTTAGCCTAGCTTTTTCAGGAATGGGACACTATTATTTTATATACTTGTTAATAATTACTGATTTAGGTATACAGGTCTTGTTCTTATTCAAGCAGCTTTCTGCTAATACAAAGAAAAACTATTGAAATCGTGAAAGAGGTTGGTGGAGAAACAAATAAAGGTAAAATGTTATTAGAAAGGAAACGCAAGAGAAATTTTTAGCCCCAAATGCACGTTTCGTACAATAGGGCTAAAATTTCTAACAAAAACATCCGAAAGTATATAATTTTTATAATAAAAAAGAATATACACGACAATATTTATAGAAATACTTAACATTAGGTATTAAATCTTCAAAATATATTAAATTATTATCGTCACTCTCCTATAGTTTTCCTACAACGACTTGGACCATCGTATTAAAATCCATGTATTTATTAGCAAGATATAATAAATCTTTAGCTGTAATGTCTTTTACTTGTTGAGTATAGTAATCAAAGTAATCAAGAGTCAGTCCCGAAAAGTAAGCTTGTTTGAACTTGTCAGTATGTGAGAAAACATCTTCAAGGCTGCCTAGCATTGAACCCAACAGATAATTCTTTACCAGCGTTAATTCTTCTTCAGAGATTTCCTCAGTTCTTAACCGGTTAATCTCAAATTCTATTTCTTTTAGGGTGTCAGCACAAACAGCAGTTCCAACTTCTGATGAAATAGTAAAAAACGCAGCTTGTTTCAGCGAACCTATGCCAGATCCTATTCCGTAGGTATAGCCTTTGTCTTCCCGGATATTCATCATCAATCGTGATCCAAAATAACCGCCTAGCGTAGTATTTAATACTTGTAAGGCAGGGAAGTCAGGGTGAGATCGAGGAATACTCAATTGTCCGATACGAATGGCAGATTGTAAGGCTTTTTCTCTTTCTATCACAACCTTCTGAGCAGGAACAGCCGCAAATACAGGAGTGGCCAAAGATGGTTCTTCTGAACTGTTACGCCAATTACTGCTAATTGTATTACTGATATAATCCAGTGTATCCTTTGATATCTTTCCTGAAACAAATATTGTGCAGTTAGCAGGAACTATTTGTCTTTTAAAAAGCGCTGTCAAATCTTCCCTGTTCAATTGATCGAAATCACTTTCTTCCTGAATATACCCATAATTGCTATTTCCAAAAAGCAGGTTATTAAATTGACGCCTCGCTAAATAATCATTTTTCTCTAAAGAGATTCTCAAAGACTGCTTAGAATTACGTTTATAGGTATCTAATTCTTGTTGAGGGAATATCGCATCATTTAATACCTCTAGAACGAAAGGCAATAAATTATTTAAATACTTTGTTAGAGTAACCAGGTTTAAGGTTGTTTGATCGTAGTTATATTCAGGGAAAAGATAGGCTCCATAAAAATCAACTTTCTCTGCAATCTGGGCACTCATATATTTGGAGGTTCCCTCTAATAGCAATGCACTAAGGGCAGAGTTAATAATAGGCTTATCAGGATGGAAAGCGGCGTTTTCAAATACCCATTGAATACGAACAAGTTCTTGCTCTCCCGCATTAAACATAAATAGGTTAGAACCATTCGAGAGTTTCAATGATTCCGGTGAAATTATATTGACACTTTCAATTGGATGAAAGACTGGTGGGTTGATTCTATTAAGCATGGTCTTGAGCTAAGTAAATTAAAGTTGATAAGTTTTCTTTCTTAAAGATTTCAGTACTCACATTTTGAATATCTTCAACAGAAACAGTTAAATACTTTTCTATTTCTGTATTAATTGCCTGCGCGTCGCCAAGTAATTCAAAATAAGAAAGGTTCATGGCTTTATTTAGAATAGACATTTCAGAAAAGACCATTGTTGATTCAATTTTATTCTTGACTTTCTCGAATTCATAATCTAAAACAAACTCAGACTTCATTTTTTCGAGTTCTTCCCATATTGCAGCTTCAGCAGTTTCTATTGAAACACCAGGTAAAGGCTTGCCCTCGATAATAAATAAACCAGCATCAATATTACCAGTAATATAAGCATGGATATCACCGAATATCTCTTGCTCTTTTAATAATCTTCGATATAATCTGGATGATTGACCCTGTGATAACAGGTCAGAGATCAAATCTGCAATATAATAACCTTTTTCTGTCCTCGCTGACATGTGGAAAGCCATGTATATACTATTTGCAGGCACATCAGAATGAATAATCTCTCTTCTCTCCTCCGATTGCTTTGGCTCGACAGGAAGATCTCTTTGGTATTTTACTCCTCCTGGAATGGTTTCAAACCAATACTCAGCTAATCTTTTTATCTCTTCAGTTTTAACATTTCCTGCTACTACCAAAATAGCACTCTGCGGAGTATAATGCTTTTTGAAGAAATCTTTAACATCCTCAATTTTTGCATTTTCAATGTGAGAAAGTTCCTTTCCAATAGTAGCCCAGCGATAAGGATGCTTTTTATAAGCCAAGGGCCTTAATTTCAACCAGACATCGCCATAAGGCTGATTCAGGTAGCGCTGCTTGAATTCTTCACAAACTACATTACGCTGAACCTCTAAACTTTTTTCACTAAAGGCTAAGCTTAACATCCTATCGCTTTCCAGCCAAAAAGCAGTTTCAATATTTACAGCAGGTAAAGTAATATAATAATTAGTTATATCATTACTTGTAAACGCGTTATTCTCACCTCCAACGAGTTGCAAAGGTTTATCATATTGTGGAATATTTACGGATCCCCCAAACATCAAATGCTCAAATAAATGTGCAAAGCCGGTCTGATCTTCATCTTCGTCACGAGCTCCAACATCGTAAAGAATATTCATCACTGCCATCGGAGTTGAAGTGTCTTCATGAACTAAAACTCTTAGACCATTTTTTAATATGAATCGATTATATTTTATCATAGTTTGTATTTCTGTTTAACATTAGTCGACAAATTTAATTAAATAAGGAAAGATTAAGGATTATCGGAAAGAATAGGCAATTTATGTTTTAGCAAAAAAGGCATCACCAAAATTAAGAAGAAAAAGCTCTTTTGTTGCACGTGTGCAGGCGGTATACAACCAACGCATAAATTCAGTGTTCAGCATTTCCTCCGTAAGAAATCCCTGATCTATAAAAACAGCATCCCATTGGCCTCCCTGAGCTTTATGGCAGGTAACCGCCATCGCAAACTTTATTTGTAAAGCATTATAATATGGATCTTGTTTCAATGCCTGAATTCTATCTCTCTTTGTAGGCAGATGTATATAATCTTCCATGATTGCTTCAAACAATCGTTGCTGATCTTCTTTAGGAAGATTCGGACTATCTGCATAGAGCGTTTCTAATAAAACACGGCAGCTTAAAGCCTCACTATCAGTATCTACAAATTCAAGCCGCACATCTGCAAAATGAAATCCAAATTGCGTATGAACATTACTTACTCTTGTAACCTTAGCCATATCACCATTAGCAATAAAGCTTTGACTCTGCTTCTCATCAATCCAGAAATAATTATTCCGAACAATCATAATATAATCGCCACCGGTCAATTCTTCTTCACGATAGAGAATCCTATTTCGAATGTTTAAATTATATAAGTTAGCATTCTTGTTCGACCGGCAAATAACAAGAGTATTCTCTATACCATATTTATTATAGGCGTATTCCAGTCCTTCGATTAAGCGCTCACCGGTCATTTTATAAATATCCTTAAAGGATTTTATATGGAACTGAGGATAAGGGTATGTTTTCTGTTCATTCGAATTATTAAGTATCAGGTTGCGTATCATAGTTGCATTATAAAGAATCCCTGACGTTTTTTCTTGCCTCACAACCTCTGTTAATTCAATCTCAAACACTTTCAGGCTAAACAGGGTCTGTAAGGTTTTTGAAGACAATGCAGGGCTCTCTAATAGACCAACGGGAGGAAGTTGAGCAGTATCTCCTACCAACATTAACCTGCAATTTTCTCCATTATAAACATACTCAATTAAATCCTCCAACAAACTTTGCCGGGAGAAGCCCGCTCGTTCATTAGAAATCATAGATGCCTCATCTACTATAAACAAAGTGTCAGTGTGTTTATTTTCTGCTAAGGCGAAATCCATATCCGGAGTACCGGCAACCTTTTTCCTATAGATCTTTTTATGAATTGTTAATGCATTCTTATTTGAATAAGA
>Ga0160433_100065_pt1 | contig 116418 bp, 100 predicted proteins | sample HID1972K_E0MG_FD_108235 | JGI IMG/M metagenome (GOLD analysis project Ga0160433, IMG submission 108235) | Enriched pill bug-associated microbial communities from UW Madison campus, WI, USA - HID1972K_E0 MG | ecosystem: Host-associated > Arthropoda: Insects > Digestive system > Unclassified ...
TTATCACCGACTAAGCGAACTTCAGTAGCTCGTATAAGGTTATTAATCCTATGATCGGGTTCTTTCTTTTTAAAAGGTGGCCTTGGGCCCCTAGATCCTGGTCTTTTTAATGCCAAATTATTTATTTTTAAACAGTTATTTCTTTTGTTAATTGTTCGCTAAAAGCATGTTTACTCATAGTACCTAAATCACCATCTCCATGCTTACGCACCGATAAAGTGTCAGTTTCTACTTCTTTTTCCCCTATAATAATCATATAAGGGATTTTTTTGAGTTCAGCGTCACGAATTTTCCGTCCTACTTTCTCATCGCGCAAATCAATTAATCCGCGAATATCGCTATTATTCAGTGATTCTAAAAGTTTTTTCGCATATTCTTCGTATTTTTCTGATACAGGAAGAATGATAAATTGCTCAGGTGCAAGCCATAAAGGAAATTTACCGGCACAATGTTCAATCAAAACTGCTATAAATCGTTCCAATGAACCAAACGGTGCACGGTGAATCATTACCGGGCGATGTTTCATATTATCACTACCAGTATATTCTAATTCAAACCGCTCAGGCAAATTATAATCAACTTGAATAGTTCCAAGTTGCCATTTTCTACCCAAAGCATCTTTCACCATAAAATCAAGTTTAGGACCATAAAATGCAGCCTCACCTAACTCGACAACAGTTTTCAAGCCCTTCTCAGCGGCAGATTCAATGATTGCAGCCTCTGCGAGACTCCAGTTTTCATCAGACCCAATATACTTACTCTTATTTTCAGGATCACGTAAAGATATCTGTGCAGTGTAATCATCAAAACCCAAAGCTCCGAACACGTATAGAACCAGATCAATAACTTTCTTAAACTCTTCTTTAACCTGATCCGGACGGCAAAACAAATGGGCATCATCCTGCGTAAATCCTCTAACCCTTGTTAATCCATGAAGCTCGCCACTTTGTTCATAACGATACACGGTTCCGAATTCGGCGAATCGTACGGGTAAATCTTTATAAGATCTAGGTTTAACCTTATATATCTCACAATGATGCGGACAGTTCATTGGTTTTAATAAAAACTCCTCTCCTTCTTGCGGCGTTTTTATTGGTTGAAAAGAATCAGCTCCATATTTTTCGTAATGGCCAGAAGTTACATATAGGTTTTTATGCCCTATATGAGGAGTAACTACCGGTTCATATCCAGCTTTTATTTGTGCGCGTTGTAAAAAGTCAATTAACTTTTGACGTAAAATCGCGCCTTTGGGCAGCCATAAAGGTAAGCCCATCCCTACTTTTTCAGAAAACGCAAATAGCTCTAATTCTTTTCCTAATTTACGATGATCTCTTTTCTTTGCTTCCTCAATCATCTTCAGATATTCCATTAGCTCACCTTGCTTAGGAAAACTAACTCCATAAATACGAGTAAGCTGCTTTCTGCTCTCATCGCCTCTCCAATATGCACCAGCTACATTTGTTAGCTTAATGGCTTTAATAAAACCTGTATTGGGAATATGTGGACCACGGCATAAATCCGTAAAGTTGCCTTGCCTATAAAAAGTTATCGTACCGTCTTCAAGATCTTTGATTAGATCAAGCTTGTACTCATCCCCTTTTTTGGTAAAATAGTCTTCAGCATCTGCCTTACTTATCGATTCTCTAATATATTCAGATTTAGTTCTAGCCAACTCAAGCATCTTCTTCTCAATATTTGGCAGTTCATCTGATGAGAACTCATAATCACCAAAATCAACATCATAATAAAAGCCAGTTTCTATTGCCGGACCAATACCTAATTTTACTCCGGGATAAAGAGCCTCCAATGCTTCAGCCATTAAATGAGCAGAAGAATGCCAAAAAGTAGACTTTCCATGTGTATCATTCCACGTTAAAAGCTTTACAAGCGCATTGTTTTCTATTGGACGGCTAGCATCCCAAACTTGACCATTGACCTCGGCGGCTAAAACATTTCGGGCTAAGCCTTCTGAAATAGATAAAGCAATCTGATATGAGTTGGTTCCTTTAGGAAATTCTTTTATAGAACCATCAGGAAGAGTTATTTCAATCATTAATAAAATATGATTTGTTTAATTTTTATAATACAAATATAAGAAAAAAGCATTGATATACCGGACTCACAATAAGCTAAGAGACTAAATATTTGCCCAACCATGAGAAAGAACATCCACGATATGCATAGTTTTTAAGGGCAACCTATGTTGATCTATGTACCCTTGCAAATGCAATAAGCACGATGAATCTGTCGATATTATATAATCTGCATTCATTTCAAGGGCATTATGAACTTTTTGTTCGGCCATAGCAGAAGATATACCATTGAATTTAACTGCAAAAGTTCCTCCAAAACCACAACACATATCCGTATCCTTCATTTCAACCAATTCCAGTCCGTCTACTTTATCTAAAAGCTGCCTGGGTTCATCTTTAATATGGCAATCACGTAAGCCTGAACATGAGTCATGATAAACTGCTCTGCCTTCTAACTCAGCTCCAAAATAATCTTTTTTTAAAACGTTTATCAGAAAGTCAGTTAACTCATAAATGTTACTTTGGATAGACCTGCAATGATTATGAACCATCGTATTAGTAAACAATTCATTATAGCCATGTTTAACCATGCCGGTACAAGATGCAGAGGGTGATACTATTGGATGTTCACCTGAGAAATCGTTTAAAAACTTTGATCCCACAGTTTTCGCTTCATCAAAGAAACCCGCATTATAAGCTGGCTGTCCACAACAAGTTTGTTCGGGGTTATAAATAACCTTACAACCTGCTTTTTCAAGGATTCGAATCGTATTAAACGCTGTCTGCGGATATAGTTGATCGATAAAACAAGGTATAAAAAGCTCTACTGTATTGCTCTTAATCATAGATAAACAAAGTTATAATAATAATTAATATTCAATATGGGAACAGCAGTTTTTGTATTAATTTAGAATATTTTTCTGATACAGAACAGTAGCTTTGGGCATACGGAATAGTAATACTAAACCCATAAGAAAAAATAGAACAAGAAACAGAGCAGATAAACGAATGTTATTTGTAAGCTCCTCTATAAAACCAAAAGTAAATAAACCAATCACAATAGCCATCTTTTCCGTAACATCATAAAAGCTAAAGAATGATGCATTATCTTCCGTCTTTATAGGAATTAATTTGGAAAATGTTGATCTCGATATTGACTGTGTCCCTCCCATTACTAAACCAACCAACATAGCTAATATATAAAATTGCATTTCATCATTAATGAAAAAAGCAGAGATGCATATAAAAATCCAGAGAGTAACTACAATCAACAGTACGTTGATATTCCCAATTTTACTTACTAACCATGACATCAAATAGGCACCAGCAATAGCAACTATTTGTATCAGTAAGATAGTAATAATCAATTTTGAAGCACCCAAGTGCAAAACCTTTTCGCCAAATGCTGCTGCTACAAGCATAATCGTTTGTACACCCATTGCGTAAAAGAAAAAAGCAAACAGAAAACCCTTCAATGCTGGTAACGTTTTTATTTCAACCCATACCTTCTTAAGCTCAATAAAGCCTTTTTTAATAATGTGATGATTCAATCTATTCTGATTTCTAGACTTATCTGGCAGTTTTCTAAAGGATATTCTGGAAAATAGGATCCACCATATACCAACCAGCAAAAATGATAATCTTACAGGAAAAGATGGATCTTCTATACCAAACCATTCAGGTCTAAGTACAAACAAAAAACAGATTAGTTGTAAAATAACACTTCCAACATACCCATAAGCAAAACCCTTTGCACTAACTGCGTCTTGCTGATCAATTGATGCAATTTCAGGAAGATAGGAGTTATTAAATAATACGCCACCAATATAGCCCATTGCGGCTAGGCTAGAACAGATAATACCCCATTCCAGTGTTTCCAGCTTAAAGAAATACAAGCCCATACAGGCAATACCACCTATATAGGTAAATACTTTCATCATAGTCTTTTTATTTCCCTTATAATCTGCTATTGCGGAGAATATGGGTAAAAGAATTACCATAGTTAAATAAGAAAAAGCCAAAGAATAGTTCGCTAAGGCTGTATTAATAAAGGAGAACCCAAAAAAATCAACTCGATCACCATGTTCTTCGGTAAGTGTAATAATCGTATAATAGGCAGGAAAAATAGTGGATGTTATAACAAGATTATAGGCCGAATTAGCCCAGTCAAACATTGCCCAAGCCCTAATTGTTGACTTATCGTTTTTAATAATATTTTCCATTATTCATTTTTATCTCTCCTGAATCTATTAACTTCCGAATTAAATCTAACCTGTCTTTCTCCTCTCCGATACTTAAACCATTAACCAACTCATCGATGGTTAATGGACCATTCAAAAGCAGGTTATTTATTTCAGTGTGCATTATAGCATAAGTATCTCCCTGGTTTTCCTGCTTCCTCGCTCTTATACAAAAATCACAAATCAAACAATCGCTCGAATTCAGCTCACCAAAATACGCTAATAATTTACGACTACGACATTGATTATCTAACAGGTAATTAAAAATACCATCTAATTGCTGTCTCATTATTTCTTTACGTTCAGCAATGTATTTATGATCAATCTGTAAGTGATTGCTATCGCTTCTTGGTCTTAGAAATTGAATTTGCGGACTATCTGTTCGTTGCAAATACGAAATGACATTTAACTCATCCATCTTTTGTAAAAGACCAATTATGTGATGCATAGAAACGTTCAGTTTGCGAGCCAGATCAGCTTCCTCTATATTTACGTAATAATCAAAAGCAGCGCCATAGGTTCTAAGAATTGTTTTAATCAAAACATCCATATTTGCCTGCTCAACCTGAAAGCGATAAAGTTCGTTCGCGTTTATTTCAAATCTTATTCTGGAAGGAAGAAATATACTTTCTGACAAACTAATCCACTCATCGTTCTCTAAAAACTTTAATGCTGCTATTGCTTTAAGCGCACTCAATTGAAATCGATTACAGAAATCTCCTATATCAAAATCAAATATCATACCTTCTCCAGCACCATAAGCAAGCTGATAGTAATTTCCTAAATGAAAATAGATTTGTGCAATTTCTTCTAAAGTAGGAAAACTCATACTATAGGTTTTCTCCAATTTAATCTTATCAGCTTCATGATAAAGCAATACTGCAAAAGACTTTTTACCATCTCTTCCAGCTCGCCCGGCTTCCTGAAAATAGGCTTCCAGAGAATCTGGTAAATCTAGATGAATAACAAATCGTACATCTGGTTTGTCGATTCCCATACCAAAGGCATTTGTCGATACCATAACTGATGTATCTCCTTTCATCCACTTACGTTGCCTTTCTATTCTATCAGGAGTTTTTAAACCTGCGTGGTAATAGTCAGCACTTATTTGATTTAATAGCAGATAACGGGATACTTCTTGGGATTCTCTACGGTTTCGCACATATATAATACCTGAACCTTTAACTCTCTGGATTATTTTTAACAGTCGACCCATTTTGTTTTCCTCAAACAACACCATATAGCTCAAATTTTCTCTAAAGAAACTCTTCTTAAAAACTTGGCTTCTTTCTACCCTGAACTCTAGTTTTTCCTGAATATCTACTATAACACGCCCTACAGCTGTTGCCGTTAATGCAATTGTGGGAACTCTAGGATGAATTGATCTGAGAACCTTAACCTGCAGATAAGCAGGTCTAAAATCATATCCCCAATGAGAAATACAATGGGCCTCATCAATGGCATACAAGTTTACATTCATGTATCGAATCCGCTCTTGTACCAGCTCACTTCGTAAACGTTCGGGCGACAAATAGAGAAATTTCACATCACCATAGATGCAATTATCTAAAGCAATATCCACCTCCCGTTTGCTCATTCCAGAAAATATAGAAATTGCTTTAATCCCTCTCTTTTTTAAATCTTCAACCTGATCATTCATCAAAGCAATAAGCGGAGTTACTACAATACAAATGCCAGGTTTAGCCATGGCAGGGACCTGGAAACATATAGACTTACCACCTCCGGTAGGCAATAATGCAAGCGCATCATTGCCAGCCAGGACAAAATTGATAATATCTTCTTGTAGTGGCCTAAACGTAGAGAAGTGCCAATATTGCTGTAAAATCTGGTGAATGGTCATGGATAATAAGTCTCAATTGACTTACCAAACATAAGCAAAATTATTTTTTAGAATATATACAGAAATATCTAGGTTTTCTGCTTCTTTTTCTATTTGTTTTATATACCAATCATTATTACTAGCGTCTAAAATAATCTTCTTAAATTGTATGCTCTTTTGCACTTGTTGGAGGTTTATTTTGGGGTTATTCCTGATAAAGAGCAAATCAATAAAGATGGAATCAACCAACGATTGTTCCTCGGAATAAATCAATAAGCTTTTCTTGTTAAATTGAATTATATTATTGGTTATTAGCAAATTATTTTCATTAAATAATTCTCCTTGATTAACAATCATTATTTGAGACGAATATCCTGAAGCGTCTAAATTTGGTTCTATAGAATACTTAAACCGACTATTATCGGAGGTTAGAGAATCTGTAAAAAGAATGGCTTCGCTTTGGTCAAAAAATCCAATAGCCAGATTTCTATAAACATTATATATCCTTATTTCATTCAAATACTGATTGTTTATTGTATTAACTACCCTGCCGAACAGCAATAATATAAAACATCCAACAACGATGTACAGATTACTTCTTTTTCTAAAGAATAGAAAAGAAATAATCCCTAGTAATATTGCGTATAATAATAAATACTGCCATGCCTCTATCCATATTCCTTTCAAAACAGCATTGGGCAGTTGTTCAAATAAAAGAAGTGTTCTATTCACTAACACAGTTAGGTTTTCAAGCATCCAGGAAAACCAAGAATGAATGATGCCATAGGGTATCAATAAAACGACGATACCTAAATAAAGCACCCAAGTAGCGGGCAGTATGATCAGAATATTAGCCGGTAAAAAGTAAACTGGAAAAACATGAAAATAAAACAATACTAAAGGAAATGTTGCTAGCTGAGCTGAAACTGAAATAGCAGCATAGGACCAAAGACTTGAGAGTATTTTATTTTTAACAACCACCAATGAATTTAATTTTGGATATAGATATACAATACCTAAAACTGATAAATAAGATAATTGGAAGCCGATATCAGTAATAAATCTTGGATTATAAAGCAATAAGAAAAAAGCAGATGAAGAAACAGTATTATAAATATTATTTTTTCTGGAAACAGTGAGCGCAATTATTCCAAAGCTTATCATGATGGATGCACGTAAAGCAGAAGGTGACAGACCTGTAACGAAGGCATAAGCCCATATTAGAACAATCAAAAAAATTGCTCTTACTATTTTCCAAGAACCTCTTTTCATCCAAAAGAACAATGTTGAGAACACAAAAAATATAATTCCTACATGAAGTCCTGAAACTGACAATACATGGATAGTTCCGGTAGCAGAAAATGTATTGATAATATCCTGATCAAGTTGATTTCTATAACCTAAAACTAATGCAGAAACAATGGCGAGAGCATCTGAATTAGTAAAAGATTGACCAAGTTTCTCTATCATTCTTTGTCGAAATAACAAAGCATGGCGTATAAAATAGCTGCCTCTTTCAGAACCTGTTAATACCATGTCATCGATAGATAGATTCACCTGATGCCATATTAAATGGTTTGCCAAATAAGATTGATAATCAAATTCATCTGGATTATACGAAGGATTGACCAATGAATAATTGGATGAGATCAAAAATTCATTCCCATATTGAAATTTAGAAATCGTTTCTGCTGAAAGTGAATCAAACCTAATGTTTACTAATAAATTTCCTGTACTTAAAGACTCTATACCATCTTGAAGTATCTGAGTTACTTTTAAAGGGAAGCGGACTGTTGTCTTTGTTATTTTAGGTTCATCATCGATATAACCTATCAATGCTTGTGATTGCAAGTGTGAAAAATGAGTTATTAAAATACTTGGATGCAATTTCCACATAAAACTCCACCCGATAAAGAACAAAAACAGGTAAAAAAGAATACTGAGATATTTATATGATCTGAAATTCTCAAATCTCTTAATTAAGATAATGATCAGGAAAGAACTAATGCATAGAACTGCAATAACAATTAGCCATAGATAAACAGGAGCATTAGGCTTAACATAAAACCCTACCACAATGCCGAAGAGATAAACCAACAGCAGCCGAACAAAAGGAGCTGTACCAAATTGAATATCAGAATGGTTCATTTTGCTTTAGAATTGAATCCGCAATTGCAGACGAATATCTGATTTCATGTTACCCTCGATTTGATCCAAGCCGGAGCCAATCCCCTTATCTGCATATAAAAATGAAGCATAGCGTATCCAAAAATCAAAATTCCTTTGCAAACGATATCGTACATTCGTATAAAAACGGAGACCAGTATTATAATAAGGGGGAAATGAATACCCGTATAAGACATCATTTTCAAATGCATATATTCTTGAATTATAACCATCTGTCCTGAACGCTGCTACACGAATATTACCACTCATAGCTTTCTCCAACGGTTTGAATACAACATCATGATAAGCAATATATCCTCTCTCTTTTATCCCCTTTCCTTTAGAATAATCCATTAGTTCAAGCCGGTTACGGAATTGTATAGCACTATTAATATTATATTTAAATTCTATTCTGGCTTGCTGTCGAATAACATTTTCCAGCTTATTAACCGGATCATCTAATACTGCATTCTCTTCCTTATTCTGATATCGATAACGAAGTGTAATATTTAAAGCCTTTCGCGGTGAATAAATAAGCTGCGAAAACAAATCATAACCTTTTGAAGGTCCATCAACCTGATATTTAACCCATGGGAACTTAAAGTAATCAGCATAACCAACCCACTCAAATTTTCGATTTACGCTCCAGATCAAACCTGTATACAAACCTTTTTCATTTACTGCCTTACTGTTTTCTGAAAAGCCCTGGCTTATCAGGGAGTGGAAATCCTTTTGATAATAACGATGCAGTAATACCAATGATAATTGATGAGATAAACTAGCAATTAAACCATTAACTGCTCCTAAACCGCTGCCAACACTATAAGCACCTTCTCCAAAAGTATATATGTTTCTAAAAGTATAATGATAATAAATACTGCTGTTCATTAACCGCTCGCCTTTAAATGCATATCTATTATATAATTGTTGATTAGGTAACATGGGTTTATCAAACGAAGTTTGAAAAGCTGCAGCTCCTACCTTCAAATTACTTGAATTATAGAAAAGATTTAATCCGTATAGCAATTGAGATACTGAATTTCTATTTTTATTTTCAGCAGAAGTACGGTGGTAACCCGAGATACCCATTGAGCTAAAGCTTAAAGAATCATTTGATAAAGTACCATCAATCTTCTTATAAGAGATAAAGGGCAATATTTCAATCTGCCCAACCTTGATAGTAGCTGCGGCACCTCGCAAATACTGAGATTCATTAGCAGAAGTATAAGGCCGCAATCCAATATTTTGTCTGGCAACATGTTGAATAAGCGATCCTTTTCCAAAGCTAAACCCATTCCATAAACTTAAACCTTGCCCTAGTTGTAAAGAATAATTTCCTATAGCTATATTCTGTATTTTACCGACATCCTTAACAAAGATGCTTGCGGAGTAAAAATCAAAGCCATATCGTTGATCTCCTGTGAAGAACCTTTCACCAGCATCCTTCGTCATATTTAAAGCAACTTGTAATTTATTTCCTAATTGATATCGATAACGAACAAGTAAACGATCAGGTGTTCCTTGGTAATGCGATTGTCCGGGTCTTTCTGGAATCAAATACCCTTTTTGCTTTTCAAAAACTCTACCATAGCGAAGGATAAGATCATGCTTACTATCTTTAAACTTCAGGTCTGGTTTACTACCTCCTTGCTGAATACTTACAAAAGGCAGTAAACGCTGAACACTCTGATCAGTAAAACCTTCAATAGCTTGCAGTTCATACAGTGAAATGAAATTACCGCTAAGTTCTCGATGAAGTAAAAGTCCATGAATCTGAATTGGTGAAAGAAAATACAGTTCAGCTAACTCTCTTTCGTCTGTTTTATTCAGATCAATTGGATTCGTCAAATAAAAATCCAGCCGATCCGAAATATCTAAATAATCAAGCTCATCCTCTGCTTCCCGCATTTCTTCAACAATACTTTCAATAATGGTTTCCGGATCAAAAAATTGCTGAGCAAAAGAATTCTGGACAAATATTTGCCCTAATACAAACACATATATTATATATCTAAAATGCATAATTCAAAGAAAGTTGTGAGGAAGCACCTAGCTGAGGATGAAATGATGTAGCAGCATCTACACCAATCCTGTTCAAGTCAACGCCTGCACCCACATATTGCTTAAAAGGCGCGAAAGATGTTCCCCCTCTTAATTTTAGTTTATTAATGATAGAATATTCAAGACCTAGTCGGAAATCATAATAATCATCTAAATCATATTCAGACTCTATTGCCAATAAAATTTGATTACTAAGAATATAGCTTGTTCCCACTCTTACCTGGGAAGAAACCTTATAAGACAATGCTTTTACTTGTACAAAAGTGAGCGGATTTACAAAATGTGCTCCTATTACCCAATTCTGAGATAGCTTATATTGCAATCCCAAGTCAAAAGTTAAAGCTTTATTTACACCAGATTGAGAGATTGAAAGTTGATGGTAGTTCAGAGTTCCCGCAACCGCAAATTTAGATGCAAACAAACGAGATAACGTTAATCCTCCTCTTAATTCATTGAGATCTTGCTTTACACTATATTTATTTGCATATAAACCTAGTACACCCACATTAGTTGGTAAGGCAAAAAAAGCAGCTATACTACGTACGTTTGTTGAATGGTTATGTTCTTGAAATGCTAAAGCCAATTCTGACCTCTTTAAAGAAGCGATACCAGCTTGATTACTTCCTAGGGTAAAGACACCTTCCAGAGCAGTTCCTGCATTCGCCATTGCCATAAACCTCGGACCAGAATCTGTCTGAGCCTTAAGTTTTTCTGCAAAGAATAGAATAAGAAATATAATAAAGAATCTCATAACCTTTTGTTATGAGCAACATAAGTTCAATTTGTGATGATAAAAAATTTTATGTGGATAAATAGCTGACACATAGCCATTTTAATAAAAACTTTAGCTTTATATCAAGACACTTTTATTATAGGATAATTTTTCCTTCGATAGCATTCCATGCCTGTTGGTCCATTTCGAATGTTAAGTCCCTCGCTTTAAAATTTTGTAAAGAAACCCAACGGAAAGATTGTAGACTCCCTTCTTCAAAATCAAATATTTCAGTCTTTATAGGTATTGATAATAACTCATCTGTAAAGACCTGAAAATACACTCCTATCACCTGACTCTCATCAAAAATGGAAGATACCACTGTATCAGTTATATGGAGTAAGTTTAAATTCGTTAAATTTAAATTACACTCTTCCATAAACTCTCTTCTCAAACTATTAGTGAGACTCTCTCCAAGCTCCATTCCCCCTCCTGGAAATTTAGAGAATCGCTGTCCATTATATATCTCGTCACTAATTAAAATTTCATGACGATGATTAATCATAATGCCATAAGATCGAATATTAAAGAATTTTAACTGCATATGCTTTAACTAGGTTTTGTATATTCAAAATGCTTACGATTCTTGACAAGCAACTCTTTACTCCAATCTATGTCAATCGCTTTATCCTCAGAACGAATAGGACAATTTTGAACGTTACAATAATGGCAGCATTTTGGTAAACAAGGATCTGCATGAATAAAAAACTCCGTTTTTAACGTTACATTTTTATTAATTAATTGATCAATTTCAGAAACTTCACTATGTACCTGATTCAAATCGAAGTAATTTGGTAATGTTACATGGCAATCTAAATGCAGCTCAGTCCCATAACGTTGGACTCTTAAATTATGTATATCGATCCAGGCATCTTTCCGATTAACTTGAAGTATTTTTACAACGTCTTCAACAATCTTCGCATCAGATTCATCCATTAATCCTCCCACAGATTTTCGCAAAAGTTTATACCCATTATATATTATAAACACTCCTAAAACTAAAGACAATAAAGTGTCTATAAACCTGATTCCCGTAAAATATAGCAACAGCAAACCAATCAATAGCCCTAAGGTGCTGTATGCATCTGTAATCAAATGTTTTCCATCGGCCATTAAAGTTAATGAATCAAGTTTCTTACTCTTTTCAAGTAAAAAAGCTCCTAAAACATAATTTACAATGCCTGTAGCAGCAATAATTCCAATCCCTTCCATAATATTTTTAAGATCCGAAGGATAAAAAATATTATAAACCGCTTTACCAATAATAAAAAGACCAGCTGCAAATACTAACCCACCTTCAACAAATACTGAAAAGAATTCAATTTTACCATGTCCGTACGGATGATTTTCATCACGAGGTACAGAAGAAAGATAGATGCTATAGAAAGCAAAGCCACTGGCAGCTACATTCACAATACTTTCCAAAGCATCTGTAAAAATAGCGTTAGAGCCTGTAATATAGTAAGCTATGAATTTAGCTAACATCAATACAATGCCTGTAACAAGCGATAATAAGATCAGATTTCTTTGACTGTTCAATGCATACAAGATTTAAACAAAAATAGAGAATTGTTTAAGAATAATGCAGGATGGTATATTTATTAAAAAAAAGCTATATTTTTGAAAAAATTGAAAAAGATAATGTTGTAACGAGTTAAATATTTAAATCATATCCAGTAAATTTGCTAAATCATAATCGATCATAATAATGAGTAATACAACCGTTTTATCAGACAAAATTAATAACCTCTCTGAATCTGCCACGATAAAAATGGCTAAATTAGGAAGAGAATTAACGGCAAAAGGTGTAAATGTAATAAGCTTAAGCTTTGGTGAACCAGACTTTCCTACTCCTAATCATATAAAGGAAGCTGCAAAAAAGGCAATGGACGATAATTATACATATTATTCACCTGTACCAGGATATCCTGATCTAAGAAAAGCTATTGTAAATAAATTAAAAGAAGAAAACAACTTAGATTATGATATTTCACAAATTGTAGTATCAACTGGCGCGAAACAATCTTTAGCGAATACTATTATGTGCTTGGTAAATCCGGGAGATGAAGTGATTATTCCAACTCCTTACTGGGTTTCATATTCAGAAATGGTAAAGCTTGCTGATGGAGAATCTGTATTCATTGATGCTACCATTGAAAGCGACTTTAAAATCAATGCTTCCGAATTAGAAGCAGCGATTACTCCAAAAACTAAACTGTTTATGTTTTCTTCTCCTTGTAATCCAACGGGAAGTATGTATAGCAAAGATGAGTTGGAATCATTGGTTAAAGTCTTTGAAAAGTACCCCAACATTTATATACTATCTGATGAGATTTATGAACATATCAACTTTACTGGTAAACATGAATCTATTGCACAATTTGATTCTATCAAAGACCGTGTAATTGTTGTAAACGGTTTCTCAAAAGCCTATTCAATGACAGGCTGGCGAGTAGGATATTTAGCGGCAAATGCAGCAATTGCAGCCGCTACAGATAAGCTACAAGGCCAAGTTACATCAGGCACTTGTTCTATTGCTCAACGGGCCGCTTTAGCAGCTTATGAAGGAGGATTAGAAAGCGTATTACTTATGAGAGACGCATTTCTAAAAAGAAGAGATATTGTATATAATTTATTAAAGGAAATTCCAGGAGTTAAAACCAATCTTCCAGAAGGTGCATTCTATTTCTTTCCGGATATCAGTTCTTTTTTTGGAAAGAAAACAGAAACTGGTGAAATCATAAAGGACTCTGCAGATATGGCTCTTTATCTTTTAAACACAGGACACGTTGCAACGGTGGGTGGAGATTCTTTTGGAAATAATGATTGCATTCGTTTTTCTTATGCAGCATCAGAAGAGAATTTGAAAGAAGCTCTTAAAAGAATTAAAGAAGCTTTAGCAAAGCTGCAATAAGATCAGATATAGTTTTAATTAGAGAGGGGGATTTTCAGATATAATCTGAAAATCCCCCTCTCTAATTAAAACTATAAACTAAAACACTAATTAATTAACTTCGAATCGCTTCTACAGGATCTAATCTGGAGGCCATCACCGCTGGTATAATACCAGCTATCAATCCAATAACTGTTGATAATACAAGCGTTAAAATAACCTTACTAAAGTCGACAACAATTGCCAGGTCAAAGCCCATCTTAACGATAAACGCCAAAAGATAAACTATTCCGAGTCCTATCAAACCACCCAATATACAAAGCATTATTGCCTCAATTAAAAATTGCGCCAGAATAAAGTAGTTCTTAGCTCCCAAAGATTTTTGAATTCCAATTAATGGAGTACGTTCCTTAACAGAAACAAACATAATATTGGCAATTCCAAAACCTCCTACTAAGATTGAAAAGATTCCGATAAACAAACCAGCAGCATTAATAATTGTAAACAATTCATCTAACTGCGCGGTTATCAAAGTTGTTTTGTTTAATGAGAAATCATCCTCTTGAATAGGACTAAGTCGATGTATTGAGCGTAATACCCCACGTACTTCACTCTCTGTTTCCTCTAACGGATACTTTGCGGCAGCCTGAATAACAATGTTAGGGCCATAATCTTCAACATGTATAAGATTCTTAATAAAATTTAAAGGGACCAGAATACTGTTATCAAGAGACACATCCATTAGCATACCTTCTCCCTCTTCCTTAAATATTCCAATTATTATGGTTTTCCGTCCCAAAATAACAAGCTCTTTTCCAATAGGATCCATATTTGGATATAATGCACTGGCAATAGTAGAACCAATAATTGAAACGGGTGTGCCATGATCAGATTCCAAAGAAGTGAAATACCTGCCTGATCCAAACTCAAGATCTCGTATTTTATAGAAATCATAAGAAGCGCCAGATATCGTCGCTCCTTCTACATTATTATTTAAAAACTTTACGGTCCTATTTCCTAAAGAAACTGAGTAACACATTCCATCAACCATAGTTAAACGGCTCTGTAACTGTTCAAAATCACGTAAAGTAGGTTCAGGACGATTCTCATATTTCCACCAAGGAAAATCAGGTCCGCCATCCCATGGCCATTTCGCAACATAAATTGTTTTACTTCCTAACTTTTCAACACTACTCTCTAAATTCGAGCGAAGCGTATCCACGGCAGAAAAGACAGCTATTATGGTCATAATACCTATCGTAATGCCTAATAAAGACAATAAAGTACGAGTCTTATTGCCGCGCAAAGCAGAAAATGCAAAACGAAAGCTTTCGCCTAGTAGTTTTAAAACGATCATATATAACTAAGACGTATAAAAGTATAATTAGTTACACCTATAAATTATAAAATATTTATAATAATATGATGAATCTATTAATAAAAATAACCATATTAAAATCGTATATTTGCGCGCTGATTTATACACTAATATCAAATAATTAATGAACAAACAAATTCTTGTTATTTAAGTTCAACGGTTATACTATTCAATATATATTATGAAATTATCTCAATTCAAATTTAATTTACCACAGTCTTTAATTGCATCACATCCCACTCCGACTCGTGATGAATCTCGTTTAATGGTTTTACACAAAGATACTGGAGAAATTGAACATAAAATCTTTAAAGATGTACTCGGATATTTTGATGAAAAGGATGTAATGATCTTTAATAATACGAAAGTGTTTCCAGCTCGTCTTTATGGTAACAAAGAAAAAACCGGAGCTACAATTGAAGTCTTTTTGTTACGCGAATTAAATAAAGAATTAAGATTATGGGATGTACTTGTTGATCCTGCTAGAAAAATACGTGTTGGCAACAAACTTTATTTTGGTGACGATGATTTACTAGTAGCCGAAGTGGTTGATAATACAACATCAAGAGGCCGTACAATCCGTTTCTTATTTGATGGAACTGACGAAGAGTTCCGTAAAAACATTGAAATATTGGGAGAAACCCCCCTTCCTAAATACATCAATCGTAAAGCTGTCCCTGAAGATAAATTTCGATATCAAACGATTTATGCCAAACATGAAGGAGCAGTAGCAGCACCTACCGCTGGTTTACACTTCAGTCGTGAATTAATGAAACGATTGGAATTAAAAGGTGTAGAATTTGCAGAAGTAACCCTTCACGTTGGTTTAGGAACATTCAGAACAGTAGAGGTTGAAGACCTAACCAAACATAAAATGGATTCTGAGCAATTCATTATTGGTGAAAAAGAAGCCGAACTCGTAAACGAAGCCATAGATAATAAAAGAAGAGTGTGTGCAGTAGGCACAACAAGCATGCGCGCTATTGAATCAGCAGTTTCAGCAAACCTTCGGTTAAAGGCAGCAAATAGCTGGACCAGTAAATTCATCTTCCCTCCTTATGACTTTAGTATAGCGAATAGTATGATTACTAACTTTCATACTCCTGAGTCTACGCTCTTAATGATGATAAGTGCGTTTGGAGGATATGAGAATGTTATGAATGCTTATGAAGTTGCCGTAAAAGAAAAATATCGTTTTTATAGCTATGGTGACGCAATGTTAATCATCTAGCACTCAGTTGAAATAACATGATGGCGGTATTATCGAAATATGTAATAATCGTTAGCGGAGGAGTAGGTTCTAGAATGGAAAACTCACTTCCTAAGCAGTTCCATCAATTAAATGGTTTACCAATTCTCATGCATAGTATATATGCTTTTCACAAGAATGATAAATCAATTAAAATAATATTAGTAATCAATAAGACTCACAAAAAGTTGTGGGCAGATCTTTGCAAAAAACATGTTTTCGATATTCCCTATGAACTTGTTGATGGAGGTGAAAGTCGTTTCCATTCAGTAAAGAATGGACTGGAATTCATCTTTAAACAGGTATCAACCCTAAAAAATGTATTGATTGGTATACATGATGGTGTACGACCAGTGATAGGTCAAGATGTTATAGACAATGCTTATAGCACTGCTGAAAGTAAAGGGTCTGCTATCCCAGCTATCAAGAGCAGAGATTCGATACGTATTGTCAATGCAAAAGGAGAAAATGAAGCAATTAATAGGGAATCTGTATTAATAATACAAACTCCTCAGGTCTTTAAAGCCAATCTTCTGAATGAAGCTTACAAACAGCCGTTTGAAGAAAGTTTTACGGACGATGCATCAGTAATAGAAAAATCCGGATATCCGATCCATATAATTGAAGGGGATATCCGGAATATTAAGATAACTTATCCTACGGATATAGATATCGCAGCTATATGGATAAAGTCCTTTTAAGCAGCGCCTCTAATTAATCTCAATAAAATTGCAATAATTGCTATAACTAAAAGAATGTGAATAATTCCTCCCGACGCATATCCCCCAAAAAAACTGATCGCCCAAATAATAACTAATACCACGGCGATGATGTACAATAAGTTTCCCATAATCTTTTTTTTTAGTGTTAATACTTACCTTATAAAGGAAAAAATGCCATAAAAGTTTTAATTTTATGAAAATATAATTAATAGCCTCTTATAGCGTTAGCTTTAAACCATCATAAGCCAAAAAAATCCCTTCAGGAAGTTCTTTGGAAACATCAGAGTGCTTACCCAATAAATGACTGATATGTGTAAAATAAGTCTGCTTGGCATTAACCTTTCGAGCGAAAGAAATAGCCTCGCTAAGCGTAAAGTGGGAAATATGTTTTTCTCGTTGTAATGCGTTTATAACAAGAACCTTCGTTCCTATAATTTTCTTAAATTCAGCATCATCAACCGTTTTAGCATCTGTGATATAAGTAAAATCATTAATCCTAAATCCCATTACAGGCAATTTAAAATGCTGTACTTCAATCGGTTTTATTTCAATGTGCTCGCCAATCACAAAAGCATCGTTCGTTATTTCATGAATATGAACTTGCGGAATTCCAGGATAACTGAAACTATCGAAAATATAATAAAATTCTCGCTGTAAAGCTTTGATAACCCGCTGACTAGCGTATATGGGAATAGCTGCCTTCTGTCTATAATTAAATGCGCGAATGTCATCTAAACCTGCAATATGATCTTTATGTTCATGTGTATAAAGAATAGCATCCAAATGCTTGACCTTTTCCCTCAACATTTGATACCTAAAGTCCGGACCAGTATCAACAACTAAAGTCTTTCCATCTATTTCAATCATTATGGAGGATCGTAAGCGCTTATCTTTTTTATCAGCAGATAGACAAACCGGGCACTCACAAGCGATAACCGGTACCCCTTGAGACGTACCAGTTCCTAAAAAGGTTATGGTCACAGGTTTAGTTTTGTTTGTTTAATCAAATATAAAAACTTCTTTTGTTTATCATCCAGAATCGAATCAGAAAAATCCAATTCTCTAATAGTTTCAACTAATGAATTAATCTTAACTTCTATATCAGAAAATCTGTTTACTACTAACACTTTATCCTGCAATAAAACACACACACCCGATTTGAAATTTCCCTTTTCGTATCGAATCTTATAGTTATTGGCTTTTAACAAATCTTCAAGTTTATTAAGGCTATGTTGTGTATAAGGAACCATAGGAAAAAACTGTTAGCGCAAATCAACAATCTCAATACCGGGATAATTATGCTTATAGAAACTGAATATACCTGGGGAGAACGTTTTATTCACTTCAATATTCGCTAATGAATACGTATACTTATTTCCATTCTTATCGAATACACTCGCATCATAAATAAATCCGCTTGAATTATTTATACGAAGGTGTATTTTAGAAACATTTCCAGATTGATCAGTAGGTATAAGTTCAATAACAAACAAGATATTTACTCCAACCTTAGCATCACTAAGTTTATTCATTTTATAACCACTCCTATAGAAATCAAAAATATTTGATGGGTTAATAGATTTATCATTTGGATTCACATCAGTAATTTGCGCTTCTCCTAAATCCAACAACACATTCCATTGAGTTTTTCCATCACTAATAATAGCATGGTTATCCATTTCAATCTTAAACTTACCTGAACCTGGAACCAAATAAACTTTCCCGTTTCCATTGAAGTTTGAGTTCTCCTGCTGATTCTCTCCTTGTAAAGTAAAATCTGCCATTATAGTTTTATAAGACGAATAAACCTTACTAGCCTTGTCTAAAACAGACTTTGCGGAAGATCCGCTCTGAGCAATGGCTGTAGAAATAAAACATGTAGTCGAAAGTATGAGTGTAAGGGCTGTTGAAATTTTCATAGTAAAAGTTAAATTTCTTTACGTAATGTATCCAAATACCGTTCCAATGACCCCTCATCTGGGTATAGAACCTCCCGTGCCTTACTTCCCTCAAACTGTCCCACTATTCCTGCTTGCTCCAGTTGATCTATAATTCTACCGGCCCGGTTATAGCCTAATTTTAATTTTCGCTGAAGAAGAGAAGTAGAACCCTGTTGGTGCAATACAATCAAGCGGGCAGCATCTTCAAATAAAGAATCGCGATCTTCCTCTCCAAATGAATCAGATGCAGTTCCTTTATTATTTTCATCTACATATTCAGGCAGTAAAAAAGCTGAAGAGTAGCCTCTTTGTGCTCCTATATATTCAGAAATTGCTTCTACCTCAGGTGTATCAACAAATGCACACTGAATACGTATTAAATCGCTGCCTGTAGACAAAAGCATATCCCCACGACCAATAAGCTGATCTGCTCCTCCTGTATCTAATATAGTCCTTGAATCAATCCGGGATAACACTCTAAACGCCAATCGGGCTGGAAAATTTGCTTTTATAGTACCTGTAATAATGTTAACTGAAGGTCTTTGAGTAGCAATAACTAAGTGAATACCAACTGCCCGAGCTAGTTGTGCTAAACGAGCGATAGGAGCTTCGATCTCTTTACCGGCAGTCATCATTAAATCTGCAAACTCATCAACGATCAAAACGATAAACGGTAAAAACCGATGACCTTCTTCAGGATTCAAACGACGATTAACAAACTTTGCATTATACTCTTTTAGATTTCTGACACCTGCATTTTTTAATAAATCATAACGTAGATCCATTTCAATACACAAAGAGTTTAATGTATTGATAACTTTTTTTGTATCTGTTATGATAGCATCTTCTTCACCTGGTAGCTTAGCCAGAAAATGCCGTTCAATGGTATTAAAAAGAGAGAGCTCTACTTTTTTAGGATCCACCAAAACAAATTTCAATTCCGCCGGATGACGCTTAAACAACAGCGAGGTAATAATTGCATTAATCCCTACCGATTTTCCTTGTCCGGTAGCACCTGCTACTAACAAGTGAGGCATTTTAGCTAAGTCTGCAATAAAGACTTCATTCGTAATAGTTTTACCAAAAGCAATCGGTAAATCCATATCTGTATGCTGAAACTTCTCAGTAGCAATAACTGATCGCATAGATACCATTTCAGGCTGGCTATTCGGAACCTCAATCCCGATCGTCCCTTTCCCTGGCATAGGGGCAATAATACGAATACCTAAGGCTGCTAAACTAAGAGCGATATCATCCTCTAAGTTCTTAATCCTTGAAATTCTAACACCTGGTTTTGGAACAATTTCATATAAAGTAACAGTCGGACCAATCGTTGCCTTAATTTTTTCAATTTCAATATTATAATTCCCTAGGGTTTCTACAATACGATCTTTATTAGCCTCAAGTTCGGCGCTATTAACCACAATCTTACCTGTACCATAATCACGTAGCAACCCTAAATGAGGAAATTTATAACTTGATAGATCTAATTGCGGATCATATTGACCAAATTTTTCTACCAACACATTTGCATCAGCCTTCTTCTCCTCAACAACCTCCTCAACAGCCAGGTTGGGAGACAATTTTGTATCTTCTTCTTTTATGTCAGAATTATCTCGTTCTGCAGTAAGAGTTAATTCCTTATCAATTACAACTTCCGCTTGCTTAACAACTGCTGTATGGTTTAAAGGTGCTGTATAATTTAAAGGCTTATCTTCCTTTCTTTCATTAAACCGTGGATTCAATTCAATTTGTTCCGATTTAATGTCCGGTGATATTATAGGCTCAAAATCATCATCTGTACTTTCTGGCTTATCATCATGCCTTCTTCTTTCAGGAAATTTGAAATCCATGTTATAAGCAATAACCATAAACGTTAATGCAGCGAAGACCAATAATCCACCCACTCCGGCATTTCCGAGTTGAACTTGCAATAACCGATTCATCCAAAATCCAAATTCACCTTCTAAAAAATGCGGATAGTTATTGAAAAAGCTATGAGTATACCCTAACGTAATCGAAATAAATATCAAAAAGAAAAACGAATATCCTAAAGCTTTAGGTAATGAAAACAGGCGAACTCTGAATAGTAAACGATGGCCGATCGCAAAAAAGACAAATAAAAATATAAAGGAAGCAATACCGAACCATTTATATATAAATTGATGGGCAAGCAAAGCACCAAACTTGCCTAACCAATTTTCAACAACAGGATCCTGAACTCCATCTGCTATCAACTCCTCCTGGGTTTTCAACAGATTTGACCATCCTCCATTCGAGAAAGCCACATAACTCTGATCTTCTTGCCAGGTAAACAAGTAAGAAACAAATGCCACAAGAAAATAAATGCTTAGTAACAATAAAAACAAACCTATTATTTTTGCTATTTTGCTACCACTAAACTTTAGATTTGGTATCTGTTCTGAACGACCTACCCTTTTTGGAGCAGCGCGCCTTGCAGATTGGCTATTATTTAAATTTCCACTCTTGGCTGTGTTTGATCTAAATTGATTTCCTTTTATAGGCATTTATAGGACATTGTTCGTTTAGACAAACTTACGGAAATTTCTATGATTTCTATGAATTCATGATTCAAGGGCTGAATATTTTAAAAAAATGTAGCATGGTATTTAACTAAGACGTTCTATAAGAATAGTTGTAAATTGCAATAAGCAAACACAAATATTTAGATCAATATTCTATGAAAACTGCTTTCAAAATTAAATCGTCAAAAGTATCTTCAATAATGCTTTTGTTATTTGCCTTTATTTCATTTTCATTAAATTCCTGTTTAAAAGATTCAGGTCCAGACACAGGTTCTATTGTTTCTGCCATTACTATTATCCATGCTTCTCCTAATTCCCCTGCATTCGATTTCGTTTTAGATAATCAAAGAATATTGGATCCTAGTGGACCAGAGTTTGTATATGGAAAAAAGATACCTTACTTCAGGGCATTCTCTGGGTCCCGTTTAGCAAGAATCTACGAAAAAAATAACTTTATTTCCCCTCTTCACGAAGTCGAGCTAAAGTTAATAAGCGGAATTTATTATAGCTTATTTATAGGAGGAACAAAGGAGTCTCTTACTTCCTTATTAATCGAAGATGACCTAACAAAGCCATTGGACGGTAAAGCAAAAATACGTTTTGTGAATTTAAGCCCTGATGCGCAGGCACTCGATTTCGATATCAGCACAAGTACAACCTTAGCAAGCAACAAAAAATTCAATGAATACACCAGTTTTCAGGAATTAGAAGCTGGTATCTATAATGCTACTATCAAGTCACATAATGGAAATTCTATAAATTTGCCAGTTGATTTAGAATTAGAAGATGGGAAAATTTATACTATCTGGGCAAAAGGCTTTATTAACACCGATATCGAAGAAGAAAAGTTTGGTTATGAAACTCTCACGCATTAATATTAGAATAATATTCTGATAGTTTAAATAGTTTGAGAGAGTTCTTCCCAATGTTTCAACTCTAAATCATTTCCATCGAAAACAGCATAGCTATTATAGTTAATCCATTCTCCTAGATTGATATACTGACTTCCATTTCCTAAGTCAATCGATAAAGGTAAATGTCGATGACCATAAACAAAGTAATCAAAATACTCTGTCTCCAATCTTTTTTTTGAAAAAGTTACTAGCCATTCCTCATCTTCATTTTTAAATTCTTCTTTCCTATTATTAGCTATGCGGCTATTTTTTGACCACATTTCAGCTATAGCCATTCCGATATTAGGATGAAGCCAGGAAAATAACCATTGACTCACTTTACTTCTAAATATTCTTTTTAAAATTTTATAATTTCTGTCGCCTGATCCTAAACCATCCCCATGATGTAAGTAAAAACGTTTACCGGCACGCTCTAATATGAGCTCATCCGACACGATTTTTACACCAACCTCTTTCTCCAAATAGCCAAACATCCACATATCATGATTCCCCTTAAAAAGTGTAACCTGTATTCCCATCATCACTAGTTCTGCTAGCTTTGCCAAAAAACGAACATAGCCTTTAGGAACAACATGCTTATACTCAAACCAGAAATCAAAAACATCTCCCATCAAAAAAACTTCAGAAGCATCATGCTTAATATATTCGAGCCAATCAATAATTCGCTTCTCCCTTTGTAGACTACTTTCATAAGAAGGGACACCCAAATGAAAATCAGATGCGAAATAAAGTTTTCCGGCTTTTATCATAAAAACAAACTTACAAAAAGATGCCGTTTTTGCAATTCAAGATATTCAATTAAATTTGTTCAGATTAAAGCAAAAGATTAGATGAAAGCGATTGTAAAAATATTGTTTTGTGCAACCCTGCTGGTAGCCTGTAATAATGAAAACCCAACTTCCAAAATAATTAACCCCAATAAAGATATTAGCATAATGCCTTATCCAGAAACGAAAAAGACTGAGATTATAGATAATTATTTCGGAACGCAAGTTATAGACCCCTATCGTTGGTTAGAAAATGATATGGCCGAAGACACTAAAGCATGGGTTATCCAGCAAAATGAAGTCACTGAAAACTATTTATCTCAAATTCCTTATCGGAATTCAATAAAGAACCGCTTAGAAAAACTTTGGAATTATGAAAAGTATTCTGCACCGTTTAAAGAAGGCGATTACATTTATTTTTATAAAAACAATGGCTTACAGAATCAATACGTACTTTATCGTCAAAAAGAAGGCGGTGACGCCGAAGTATTTTTAGACCCAAACAAATTCTCCGATGATGGCACTACCTCTTTAGCAGGCATCTCCTTTTCAAAAGATGGCAGTTTAGCGGCTTATCAGATTTCAGAAGGAGGCTCGGACTGGAGAAAGGCAATCGTACTCAATGCTATAGAAAACAAAATAGTTGGAGATACACTTGTCGATTTAAAATTCACAGGACTAGCATGGAAAGGTAATGAAGGCTTTTATTACAGTAGTTATGATAAACCAAAAGAAGGAAGCACATTATCCGGCTTAACACAATATCATAAACTTTATTTTCACAAGCTAGGAACTCCGCAAAGTGAAGATAAATTAGTCTTTGGAGGAGATAAAACTAAGCGTCGGTATATTGACGCCACATTAACCGAAGATGAACACTTTCTAATAATTACTGCAGCTAATACTACCAGCGGCAATGAATTATATATCCAAGACTTATCAAAACCAGGCTCTCCCATAATCAATATCATTAATAATTTTGAACAGGAATACGATATTCTGGATAATCAGGGAGAAACATTATTTATTTACACCAATTTAAACGCTCCCAATTATCGTGTGGTAAGTACAAGTATTGATAGACTTGCTATTGAAAATTGGAAGGATATCATTCCAGAAACTGAAAATGTATTAAATGTTAGTATAGGTGGAGGTAAAATATTTGCTAACTATCTAAAAGATGCTACATCTTTTGTGCAGCAATATGATTATTCCGGAAAGCTAGAACGAAATATCGAACTACCTTCAGTTGGAACTGCATCTGGTTTTTCAGCAAAAGAAGATGAAACAGAGCTATACTATAGTTTTACATCTTATATATACCCACCAACTATTTTAAAATACAACATTAATAATGGTGGGTCTTCCGAATATAAAAAGGCTGCAGTAGATTTTGATCCGTTACTCTATGAATCAAAACAAGTTTTCTACGAATCAAAAGACGGCACAAAAATCCCAATGATCATCACCTACAAGAAAGATATTGAATTAGATGGGAATAATCCAACCTTATTATACGGATACGGAGGCTTCAATGTTAATCTCACCCCTACATTTAGCACCTCTAATATCATTTTACTGCAACAGGGAGGAATCTATGCTGTAGCAAATTTACGAGGTGGTGGTGAATACGGTGAAAAATGGCATATTGCAGGCACAAAGATGCAAAAGCAAAATGTTTTTGATGATTTTATAGCTGCTGGTGAATATTTAATTGAGAATAAATACACATCTTCCGAGAAGCTTGCAATAGCAGGTGGTTCAAATGGAGGCTTACTGGTTGGAGCAGTTATGACTCAACGTCCTGAACTGTTTAAAGTAGCTCTTCCGGCTGTTGGTGTTCTTGATATGCTACGATATAATAAATTCACTGCAGGTGCAGGCTGGTCATTCGATTATGGTATAGCAGAAGATTCAAAAGAAATGTTCGAGTATTTAATCAAATATTCCCCTTATCACGCTATAAAACAGGGAGTTTCTTATCCCGCAACATTAATTACAACAGCTGACCATGATGACCGCGTTGTTCCTGCACATTCCTTTAAATTTGCAGCTCGTCTTCAAGAATACCATCAAGGTAATAATCCTGTGTTAATTCGTATCGAAACCAATGCAGGACATGGGGCAGGAAAACCCACCGACAAAATAATAGAAGAAGCCGCAGATAAATGGGCCTTTATGTTTCAGAATTTAGGAATTAGATATACAGATTAAAAACTAGCCTTAATTTTAAAACCACCGTTATTTAAATCCATATCCTGATCTGAAAGACTACCTATTGGAATTTTAAAATAAGGTTCAATTGCCAAGTTCATTTTCGGAAAAAATGGCAGTTTATACCCTACTGAAAAATTAAAGAAGCCAGTGAAATTCTTACCCTCATAAGGAGTACTACTATTCACCTCTTGAGAACGAAGAGACTGAGCTTCAACTCCACTCTTTTCCTTCCTATCATCAGCGGAAGAGAACGTCGGACTTGCAAGAGCTGTTACAGATATACGTTCCTCAAAATTATTATAGCGTGATTCATTTAATACACTAAACACAGAAACACCAGCATTGACATACATAGAGTTACCCATATTCATTTTTAAATTAATCGGAATATCTAATCCAACCAAAGATGTGCTAACGTTGTTCAAAGATTTATTTTTGGAACCATCCAAGGTCGAGAACTCTGCAGGTATATCTATTCCGTTTGGTTCTCTCTGGGCATCAAGGTGCATATAAGATATGCCTGAACCAATTGAAATCTTATCGTTCAAATTATAGGCAATAGCAAAACCACCACCAAAATTCACATCTTTATCTTTTATGTTAGGAGACAATTCAAGACTAAAATCCCATTTCTTAGTGTTTGAATCATCAATATCATTCCTACTCAATGGCTCCATCGAAGTGTAAGATTGGGTTGTAGAAATATCTCTTGGAGTTGGGGTTTTGCTATTTGAAGCGATCGACTGAGTTGAAGTGTTTGGTTGGACCTCTTTATATCCACTCGTATCACTGTTGTATATTGATGTTGACGATATATCCGTTCTACTCAAATCTCCCTGTTCAACACTTAAAGAATTTGATTCAGATAGAACGTTCGAAACAACAGGGCTTTTGCGTTTATTCAACCCGGCAATCAAAATACTTGAAGGAGCTGGAGATGATACCACTTTTTCACTGTCTATAGGTTCATTCCTATTGGTTGCATCGCCATTTGATGTATCAATAATATCTTTAGCAACCTCTTGTTTTGCAATTTGTTGATTGTTATTCTCATCTTTTCCAATAATTAAAAACAAAGACATTACCAATAGAACTAAAGCAGCAGCAGCTCCGGTAAAGTAAGACCACAGCACTAATTTCCTTTTTTTCGCAGATTCAAAATCCTTAAAGCGTTCCCAAGCCCCTTCCTCATAAGGAAGCGAATGCCCTTTCAGCATCTCAGCAATATGCTCAGTAATATCTTTATTTTTATCCGGTTTCATAACCTTAACTATTCTTTTTATCTATATCCATTAACTGGCTATAAAGTAATCGTAATTTTTGTTTCGCACGCGTCAAGTAAGTTCTTGAAGTACTTTCAGGAATTTTCAACTGTTGCGCTATCTCTTGATGACTAAATCCTTCCACCTCATATAAATTGAAGATAATCCGTTGCACATCGGGTAATTGACCCAGCAATTTCAATATATCTTGTACTTCCAAATTATTAACAGGCGAAACATAAACCTTTTTCAGTTCGTCCTCAGAAACATTATCATCCTTCATCCGAAGCCGCTTCTTAGATCTTAAATGATCAATAGAAAGATTTGCTGCAATACGCCCAATCCATCCATAAAAGAACTTCTCCACCTTGCTTTCTTCTATATCCGTATATGAAAATGTATGGATAGCTTTAAAGGCCTTTATAAAAGTTTCATTGACCAGTTCTTCTGTATCGTGTATATCCTTAACATAACGACTTATAACAGCATTAATATAACCGTACAGTTTTCGATAAATCAATTCTTTCGCGCGCTCGTCATTATTTCTTGCACACGCATTTATTGCCCAAAAAAGATTAGGTACATGCTGGTCTCTGAAAATTACAACAGGCTCACTCACAAATGAAATTGGTATACTGTTCAAAACTTAATCTTTGCCAAAATTCGGCTTAATTAATCAAAGCACCATAATTATTGATTTGATTTGTTCACCTTTTTAAAAATTATTCATAAATTTTATATACTACCCTTTAATAACGATTAATAATTACAAGTGCTACAAATGCTAAAAAATATCTTTACTTTATTTTATTACGAATCATGAAAACCTTGAATTTGAATGAATACGATTAAAATATGTATTTTTGCGCAAATTTGATTTTATAATGAGCATTCTACTTTCCGAACAAGAAATATTACGCCGTGAAGCCCTTAATTCCTTAATAAACCTAGGTATAGATCCTTATCCGGCCGAATCATATGATATTAATACTACTGCTAAATCAATTGCCGAGAATTTTGAACAACATCCGGAAGACTTTAAGTCGGTAAGTATAGCAGGAAGAATGATGAGCCGCCGAATCATGGGTAGTGCTTCATTTATAGAACTACAAGACTCAACGGGACGAGTTCAAGTTTATCTAACCCGCGATGAGCTGTCTCCTACTGAAGATAAAACCCTTTATAACACAGTTTTCAAAAAGCTGCTCGATATCGGTGATATTATCGGAATCAAAGGATTCGTTTTCACCACACAAACAGGAACAGTTTCGATACATGCGCAACAACTCACAATCTTATCCAAGTCATTAAAGCCTCTTCCAGTAGTAAAATCTGCCGATGGAAAAACATTTGATGCTGTAACTGATCCTGAATTCCGTTATCGTCAGCGATATGTAGATCTTGTTGTAAACCCACATGTTAAAGAGACTTTTGTAAAAGTATCGGCAATTAAAACAGCTATTCGCGATTTCTTAAATAAAGAAGGTGCCTTAGAAGTAGACACACCAGTCTTGCAGAGTATACCAGGCGGGGCAGCAGCAAAACCTTTTACCACTCATCATAATGCTTTAGACATCCCTCTATATCTACGCATAGCCAATGAGCTTTATTTAAAGCGTCTTATCGTTGGTGGCTTTGATTGGGTATATGAATTCAGTCGTAACTTCAGAAATGAAGGAATGGATCGTACTCATAATCCTGAATTCACTGTATTAGAATTCTATGTGGCTTATAAAGATTATCTATGGATGATGGATATAACAGAAAAGCTATTTGAAACTATTGCAATGGCTACCAATGGAAAAACTACCCTACAGGTTGGCGATAAAGAAATTAATTTTGCGGCTCCTTATAAAAGGATTTCCATATACGATGCAATTAAAGAACATACAGGAATTGACGTAAGTCAGATGGGTGAAGTTGAGCTTCGTGATGTATGTAAACAATTACACATCGAAGCAGATGAAAGCATGGGTAAAGGGAAACTTATTGATGAAATATTTGGTGAAAAATGTGAACAGCATTATATACAACCTACCTTCATCATTGACTATCCAATAGAAATGAGTCCTTTAACTAAAAAGCACCGTAGCAAAGAAGGTCTTGTTGAACGTTTTGAACTAATGATCAATGGTAAAGAGTTGGCAAATGCTTACTCAGAACTAAATGATCCAATTGATCAGTTGGCACGATTCGAAGATCAATTAAAGCTAATGGAACGCGGAGATGATGAAGCAATGTTTATCGACTACGATTTTTTACGTGCCCTGGAATACGGCATGCCTCCTACCTCAGGAATCGGAATTGGAATTGATCGCTTAGCCATGCTAATGACAAATCAGGCAAGCATTCAGGACGTTCTTTTCTTTCCGCAAATGCGCCCGGAAAAAATTACAAAAGTTGCATCTGTAGAAGATTATGAAAAGGAAGGTGTTCCAAACGCCTGGGTTCCGGTTCTGCAAAAAATGGGCTTAAATACCATCGAAGCATTAAAAGCTGCCAATGCAAACAAAGTATTTAATGACTTAGGCGGATTACGTAAAAAAATGAAACTTGATATTGCAATGCCTAGCAAAGAAGAAGTCACCGAGTGGTTTAAATAGAAATTAATTATAAATAATAAGAAAGCCCTGATTAAAAATCAGGGCTTTCTTATTATAAACTTTTCTACAAACTCTCAATACTTTCCATTAATGAAGCTAATTTCGCTTCTGCATCTGCTTTCTTATTCTTCTCATTTAAAACAATGTCAGGCTTTGCATTTTGAACAAAACGTTCATTTGAGAGTTTTGCATTAACTGACTTCAAAAAGCCATTTAGATATTCTATTTCTTTTTGAATCCGTTGTCTTTCCGCTTCAGGATCAACATTTTGACTGATAGTCACAAAGAACTCATCCCTGCCAACCAAAAAACTAATCGCACCATTAGGATTCTCCTTTGTAATACGTAATTCACTTAAATTGGCCAATTTAGAAATCAAAAACTCACAATCCTCATAATTAATAGTTGTACCTTCCTTATAGAAAAGAGGTAACGGTTCCTTCGGAGAAATCTGTTTCGCATTTCTTATATTACGGATTTCAGTAATAACGGACTGAAGCTGTTTAAACTCTTTTAAGATACCTTGATCGAATGGCTGCGATTGCGGAAAGGTTGCAACAATACAACAATCTAACTCACTTCGTTCTCCAAACAATTCATCATGCCATAATTCTTCACTGATAAATGGCATAAACGGATGGATAAGCGTTAAAATACGCTCAAAAAATGATTTAGTGATTTCAAAAGTTTCCTTAGAAATCGCATGTTGATAAGGAGGTTTAACCCATTCCAAATACCAGGCACAAAAATCATCCCATATTAACTTATATGTTGCCATTAAAGCATCCGATAAACGATAATTATCAAAATGATCCTCTATTTCTATCAATACAGAATTAAACCTGCTTTCAAACCATTTGGCTACCTTTAAATCAGCAGCAGAAGCTCTCTCATCGTTTATTTCCCAGCTTTTAACTAAGCGGAAAGCATTCCAAATCTTATTTGCGAAGTTTCTACCCTGTTCACAATAAGAAACATCAAACATCAGATCATTTCCTGCCGGAGATGAAAGAAGCATACCAACTCGCACACCGTCTGTTCCATATAGTTTCATTAACTCAAGTGGATCTGGTGAGTTCCCCAACGACTTAGACATCTTTCTGCCTAATTTATCCCGAACAATTCCTGTTAAATATACATTCTTAAAAGGAGCTTGATTCTTAAATTCATGTCCGAAAATCATCATTCTTGCAACCCAGAAGAATAAAATTTCAGGAGCGGTAATCAAATCATCGGTAGGATAATAATAATTAATATCTGCACCTTCAGGATCTTTCAAACCATCAAATACTGATATAGGCCATAAGCCAGAAGAAAACCAGGTGTCCAATACATCTTCCTCTTGCAATATTCCTTCAATGCTCTTGCTTTCCCTTTCAAATTCAGCTATGGCAGCAGCCTCTGTTTTAGCAACTACCCATTCATTATCCTTATTAAACCAGGCAGGAATACGCTGCCCCCACCACAATTGTCTGCTAATACACCAATCCTTCACATTCTCCATCCAATGCTTATATGAATTAGTGAATTTATCCGGAATAAGATTCACTTCTCCATTCATAACATAATCTAGTGCTGGCTTCGCTAATTCATCCATTTTGCAAAACCATTGCATTGACAATTTAGGCTCTATAACAGCGTCTGTACGTTCTGAGAATCCAACCTGCGATTTATAATTTTCTATTTTCTCAATCTTTCCATCGTTTTCCAACAACGCAATGATATTTTTTCTTGCAGCAAAGCGATCTTGTCCAACAAGGATCTGAGCCTTTTCATTTAAACTACCATCATCATTTAAGATATCGATGATCTCTAAATTATGCTTTTGTCCGAGTTCAAAGTCATTTAAGTCATGTGCAGGAGTAACCTTTAGGCAACCTGTACCAAAATCTACTTCCACATACTCATCCTCAATAATCGGGATCTCACGATTCACCAATGGAATGATTACTTTTTTCCCTTTTAAATGTTGATAACGTGGGTCATTAGGATTTACACATATTGCAGCATCTGCCATAATTGTTTCCGGACGAGTCGTAGCAATTATTAAGTAATCATTTTCAGAACCCACAATTGGATAGCGTAAATAAAACAGACGCTGATCAACCTCTTTACGAATTACCTCTTCATCAGAAAGAGCAGTTTGACCCATTGGATCCCAATTCACCATCCTTACTCCCCTGTATATATACCCTTCTTTATATAAGTGGATAAAAGTATCGATAACCGATTCACTCAAATCAGGATCCATGGTAAAACGTGTTCTGTCCCAATCACATGAGGCTCCCAACTTCTTCAACTGATCTAAAATAATACCACCATATTTCTCTTTCCATTCCCAGGCATATTCTAAAAATTCCTCCCTGCTAATTGATTTTTTATCAATTCCCCGTTCCTTCAACATATTTACAACCTTTGCCTCGGTAGCAATTGACGCATGGTCAGTTCCGGGTACCCAACAAGCATTTTTTCCTTGCATTCTTGCCCGGCGAATCAATACATCCTGAATAGTATTATTTAACATATGACCCATATGCAATACACCCGTCACATTCGGCGGTGGCATCACTATGGTGTAAGGCTCACGTTCGTCTGGAATAGAACGAAAGAATTTTTTCTCTAACCAATAGGTATACCATTTATCTTCTGTATCGTTTGGATTGTACGTTTTCGTTAAGCTCATGTTTCAAATATTCGTAAGAAAGACAAAAATAGTATTTTGTTTATTAACTTCGCCCTTACATTTCAATCTATAAACATCAATCTACAATCTATGAAATACTCATCATTAATTTATTGTGGGATAGTTCTTATTACCATAAATGGGTGCGCCCGTCCAGAGTCTAAAAGAGTCTCAAATATACCAGACAAATTTATTGATCCTGTTAATATGGATACTACCGTAAGACCGGGTGATGACTTTTTTCTTTACGCAAACGGAGTTTGGATGAAAAACAATCCTATTCCTGATAAAGAAACCAGTTGGGGTAGCTTCAATGAATTAATTGAATTTAATGCTCAAGCTGTAAAAAGCTTACTTGAAGAAGCTGCTGCAAATACAAATACGAATCCGGGAAGTATAGAACAGCGCGTTGGAGAGTTTTACAAAAGTGCAATGGATAGCCTTGCCATTGAAAACGCAGGAGCAAAACCCATAAGCGAAGATTTAAATAGAATAAATAATATAAATGACCTGCAAGGTGTTATCAATGAAATAAATCATCAGCAATCAACGGGACTAACAAGTCCTTTCTATGATTTTTACGTGTATCAAGATAGCAAGAACGTAGACAAGAACATGCCTCAATTATCCCAGGGAGGACTTACACTACCAGACCGCGATTACTATCTAATTACTAATGATCGTAATAATACCATTAAAGAAGCCTATAAAAAATATGTCACAACGTTATTTGAATTAACAGGATCTACGGAAGAGCAAGGAACAGCAAATTTTGATGCTATCTGGAAAATTGAAAGTGCACTTGCAAAACCACAAAAAAGCCGGGTAGAGATGCGTGATCCACAGGCTACTTATAATAAGTTCTCATTAGAACAATTTAGTCAGAACACGAAACCATTTAATTGGGCACAAATCTTACCAGCAATAAAGGTAAATGGTGCAGATTCAATTATTGTAGATAATCCCCAATTCTTTACCGAGGAGGGCAAATTAATAGCAAGCACCCCTATAGAGGACTTAAAAGTATATTTAAAATGGAATATTCTTAAAAAGTCAGCCCCTTATTTAAATAAAGATTTTGTGGATGCCAATTTTGCTTTTTCACAAACACTTAGTGGGCAGAAAATAATCAGACCACGTTGGCAACGTAGTTTTTCTTTAATTGACAACACCGTTGGTGATCTTTTAGGACAATTATATGTAGCTAAGTATTTCACACCAGAAGCTAAACAAAGAATGCAGGATCTTGTTAAGAATCTATCTAGCACCTTCGCTGAACGCATTCAAGGTTTAGATTGGATGAGTGCAGAAACAAAGAAACGAGCATTGGAAAAACTAAATGCATTTACACCTAAAATTGGTTATTCAGACAATTGGAAAACCTATGACGGGTTAGAGATCAATGCAGACGATTTTTATGGAAACGCAAAACGTGCTGATCAATGGAATTATGATTATATGGTTAGTCAATTCGGCAAACCTGTTGATCGTACCCGTTGGGAAATGACTCCTCCAACAGTAAATGCTTATTATAACCCTGTAAATAATGAAATAGTATTTCCGGCAGGTATCTTACAGTTCCCTTTCTTTGCTTTCGAAGCAGATGATGCCATCAATTATGGTGGAGTTGGCGCTGTAATCGGTCATGAAATGACACATGGATTTGATGACCAAGGCCGTCAATTTGCAGCAGATGGCAATTTAAAAGATTGGTGGACAGCGGAAGACGCTGCCAAATTCACAGAACGGGCAAACAAGGTAGTTGCACAATACAATAAATACACAGTTTTAGACACAATCAACGTTAATGGCAGTTTAACACTCGGCGAAAACTTAGCAGATCTCGGCGGCTTAGCGATTGCTTATGCAGCATTTAAGAAAACCCCTCAGGGTCAATCCAATGAATTAATTGATGGTTTAACTCCTGACCAACGATTCTTTCTGTCGTGGGCTCAAGTATGGAGAATGAATATTCGTCCCGAAACAGCCGCACAATATATTGTAGTAGATCCTCATTCTCCTGCCGATGCCAGAACTGTTGGCCCTATAGTGAATATGGATGCCTGGTATAAAGCCTTTAATATTCAAGAAGGTGACAAGCTATTTGTTCCTGAAAAAGATAGAATAAAGGTATGGTAGATTTTAATTGATAAAAAAATGAAGATAGAGCAATTTTATGATAAAGGATTGGCACATGCGTCGTATGCAGTGTTAAATAATGAAGAAATAATTTTAGTAGATCCGGCTAGAAACCCTCAACCTTATTATGAATATGCAAAAAACAACCATGCTAAGATTGTAGGTGTTATCGAAACACATCCGCATGCCGATTTTACCAGCTCTCATCTTGAGATTCACCATACAACAGGTGCAATAATTTATACAAGCGGCTTGGTTGGTGCAGATTACCCTCATCAAACTTTTGATGAGGGTAATCATATAAAACTTGGGGATATCATCTTAGAGGCAATAAATACACCAGGACATTCACCCGATAGCATATCGGTTTTGGTCATCGATGAAGACGGAATAGAATATGCTTTATTTACAGGAGATACGCTATTTGTGGGAGATGTTGGAAGGCCTGATTTAAGAGAGAACGTAGGTAATATAAAAGCGAAAGCAGAAGAATTAGCACGAAACCTTTACCATTCTACGCGTAAGAAAATAATGACCTTGCCTGAAGATGTTATCATCTATCCGGCTCATGGTCCCGGTTCCCTATGTGGAAAAAATATCAGCCCTGAATTACAAAGCACTATTGGTAAAGAATTGAGAGAAAATCCAACTCTTCAGGATATGTCTGAAAATGAATTTGTCAAATTGATTACCGATGATCAACCCTGGGTTCCAAAGTATTTTCAATACGATGTTGCCTTAAACAAAGCCGGGCTTGAATCTTTTGAACAAAGTATCAGGGCAGCCACAAACCTAATCCATAAAGAAAATTTAATTGAGAATGTATTGATAGTAGATACCAGACAAACAGAGGATTTTAAGGCCGGACACCATAAAAATGCAATCAATATACCCGATAGTTTAAAATTTGAAACATGGTTAGGTTCCATTGTAGAACCGAGTGAATCCTTTTATTTAGTTGGATATGACGAGGAATCTCTTCATCAAATCATGGAGAAAGTTGCTAAAATTGGCTACGAAAAGTTTGTTGATGGTCTTCTCTGGAATGAATTTGGATCTATAAAAGAAAATATCTTTAATCAAGAAGAGTTCGATAATAATCAGGAGCAATTTACCGTTGTGGATATAAGAAACGAAAGTGAAGTGGAAAACGAAAGCATCTTTAAAAATGCAATCCATATTCCATTACCTCGTTTACGTGAATCAACAGAACATATACCGACTGACAAACCTATCGCTGTTCATTGTGCAGGTGGATTAAGGTCGGCAATAGGCTCTAGTATTTTATCTTTAAAGCTCAATGGTGCTACAATTTTAGATATGGGTACTAAAATAAAACAATATAAAAGCTAATAATACATGCCAGGCTTTATCCTGATCTTAGTTACAATATTTACTTTCTTTCAAACAAAAGAAAGAGTTATAGATCCAGAATTCAAATCTGAATTAGAAAAGATATACACTCAACATATTCCTACCATTGATATAAGTAGATTTCTTAAACTGAATAGTGATAGTCTTTTCATCTTAGATGCGCGTGAAGAAGATGAATTTAATGTAAGCCATTTAAGACATGCAAAAAACGTAGGTTATATCTGGTTTGATATGCGCAGCATTTACGACATTCCGAAAGACCAAATCATTGTTGTTTATTGTTCAGTCGGAAATCGTGCTCAAAGAATTGCCGGAATGCTGATCAAGGCAGGCTATAAACACGTATACAATCTCTATGGTGGCATTTTCGAATGGGTAAACGAAGGTCATCCCGTTTATACAAACCAAGGTGCTCAAACCCCGCAAATACATGCCTACAATAAACGCTGGAGTGTCTGGCTGGAACGAGGCACAAAAGTACTCTAATGAACATCGTACAAACAGAAGATGGCTCTTCTACCCTATTTAATCCCGAAGTAGGAGAGCATTATCACTCTACACATGGAGCTCTGCAAGAAAGCACGCATGTTTTCTTAAAGTCAGGTCTTGATTTTTTTTTAAACAAACAACCTCAACAAACCATTTCAATCTTAGAGGTTGGCTTTGGAACAGGATTAAACTATCTTATATCGGCCGATTATTGTTTCCAAAACAACATTACATTAAATTATACAGGCATTGAACGCTATCCATTAAGCAAAGAAATCCTTATACAAATCGGGAATATAAAACATGTATCTGCAACAATTGGAAACGAGTTTTTAGCTGATTATGAAGCAGCAATGAATTCGCAAATAGACACCAAATCGGGAAAACTGTTCATTGATGTATGTAACGTAACAGATTACAAATCAAATAATAAAGTTGATATAATTTACTTTGATGCCTTTGCCGCAGCTCATCAGCCGGAAATGTGGAGTGAAGAAACCTTAACTCATGTTTGCACAAGTTTAAAAACAGAAGGTGTTTTCGTAACCTATGCAATAACCGGAAATCTAAAACGTACTATGAAATCATTAGGTTTCTCAATAGAAAAAGCGCCCGGAGCACCTGGCAAACGTGAAATGCTTCGGGCGATCAAGCAATATTAACGATTACTTTGTCTGGGTTACTTCCATCTTTTCTGCAAAATGATCGCAGTAATCACGCAAATCACCAATAACTGCCTTTGCAATTTCATCATCTCCGGATGCACGTAGAAACGTATCACCTAAAGTTTGCAGGGTTTCATAAAAGAAACGTTTCATTTCATCGATTGGCATATCTTTAGTCCACAAATCGATACGCATAGAATTCTTATAATGCGGATCCCATAAAGCCAGAAACAACGCTTTAGCTGCTAATGCTTCAGATGATTCTCCATCCGTTGATTCCCATGTTATATTTTCCGGAACGTTTTGATCGTCCAATGTTACTACTAATTTAATCTCTGCTGTTTTCATCGAAAAATTATTCTAATCTTATTAATTCTTAATATACCAAATCGCAAAAGCTGTAGCTACCGTAATAGCGATAAATATCATTTGTGCTATCCAGATCCTTTTTAAACTACCTAATAACATTCTGAATACCTGGTCGCCTATAAAAACAAGTACAATGAGTAATAACACCCATAATGCCTGACTCAATCCAATAGTATCATCCAATAAACCGAAGCCCAACCATATCAATAAAGCTGCCGTTAGAATATTTAAAGGAGTGATACGCCTCATTTCTTCTTGTCAAATCGTTTTGATTTTCCATTGGCCCGATGAACAGATTTACCAGCATCTTTTCTAGGATTATTGCTTTTCCCCTTCCCTTCATTAGCACGGTTATTTGCCAATTTCTTTTCATGAAAAGCACCCTTGAATTCCGGATCATCCTTTCTTTTCTGGTTGTCTATTTCCCGCGCAATTATTTGTCGTTCTTCATAACCGGTCTTTTCAATAAACACCCCTTCCGGAATATCTTTTACAGGTATCTTCTGCCTGATTAACTTTTCTATTTTATGAAGATAATATTCTTCCGAAGGATCACAGAACGTAATAGCATTCCCTTGTTTCAATGCCCTACCCGTTCTTCCAATCCGATGCACGTAATCTTCAATAACAACCGGAACCTCAAAGTTAATAACATGGCTTACATCACTAACATCCAAACCTCTTGCAGCAACATCTGTAGCTACTAATATTCTTAAACCACCTTCTTTAAACGCAGTAATTGAATTAATACGCGTATTCTGACCTTTATTTGCATGAATAACACGCACATCCTCAATCCCGTATTTACGTTCCAAAAATGTGAACACATTATCCGCTACCTTTCGTGTTTTACAGAAAACAATAATTCTATTAAATGTATCGATATCGTTTAACAGATTATGTAACAGGTTGATCTTTGTTTTTAAATTCGGTACATAATAAAGCGACTGCTCTACTGTCTCTGCTGGTGTTGCCTGAGTATCAACCTCTACCTTCGTAGGAAATGCCAGAAAATCACCTGCAATTTTATGAACCAGTTCACTCATTGTTGCTGAGAATAAAAGATTCTGCCGTCTTCGGGGAACTATCTCTAAAACACGATGAATTTTACTAATAAAACCCATATCCATCATCTTGTCAGCTTCATCCAAAACTAAAAACTTAATAGACTTCAAAAAGATATGCCCTGCTAAATAAAGATCTAAAAAACGGCCCGGTGTTGCAACAATAATATCCACACCTTTCTTAAGATTCTCAATCTGAGTTTTTGGTCCTAATCCACCATAAAGAACTACTGTTCTCAAATCAGTATACTTTCCAAGAATACGAATATCTGCCTCAATCTGCATGGCCAACTCACGTGTTGGCGAAAGGATCAATGCCCGGGGATCTTCCCCTTGTGCAAACTTCAACTTCATTAAGATAGGCAAAACATAAGCAGCTGTCTTTCCTGTACCGGTTTGCGCCACACCCATCAAATCCTGTCCTGCCAATATAGAAGTAATTGCTTTTTGCTGAATAGGCGTCGGTTGAGTATACCCCGCCTCTTCAATAGCATTTAATAATTGTCTGTTTAGTTTAAAATCCTCAAATGAGTTGTACATAGCTGCAAAGATAGATAAAAGCCTTTAATAGCAATTCCATTCAAAAATTTTAACGTTTAAATGATGTTAATTAGCCATAACGACAGTAAATCGTTATTTTTGAATTGAATTTCTTGATCAAATCAAAATAACATGTCCAGGATCCTAATAAAAAATGCGACGATTGTAAACGAAGGTGAACAAAAAATAGCCGATATATTAATAAGCAAAGGAATCATTGAAAAAATCGACAGCCATATAGATTTTCCAAGCGATCGAATTATTAACGCAGAAGGCTTGCATTTACTACCCGGCTTAATAGATGATCAAGTTCATTTTCGTGAACCTGGATTAACCCATAAAGCTGATATATGGCACGAAAGCCGGGCTGCCGTTGCCGGAGGAACAACAAGTTTTATGGAAATGCCCAATACCATCCCAAATGCTTTAACTCAAGAACTTCTAGAAGATAAATATCAAATTGCTGCTACCAAATCCATAGCGAACTATTCTTTTTTTATGGGTGCCTCAAATGATAATATCGAGCAAGTTTTGCGCACTAATCCGAAAACTGTTTGCGGTGTAAAAGTCTTTATGGGTTCTTCTACCGGCAATATGTTAGTTGATGATGAAGATACCTTAGAAGGAATATTTTCACAAGTTCCTATGCTGATTGCAACTCACTGTGAAGATGAAGAAACCATTAAAATGAATCTTGCAAGATATCAAAACGAATACAATGAACTAACAATTGAAATGCATCCATTAATTCGCTCATCAGAAGCATGTTATATATCCTCTTCATCTGCAACCGCATTAGCTAAAAAATATGGAACACGCTTACATATATTGCACATATCTACTGCTGACGAATTAAGTTTATTTCAAAACGATATTCCATTAAGAGAAAAGAAAATTACTGCAGAAGCATGTATCCATCACCTTTGGTTTTCAGATAAAGACTATGCAGATAAAGGAAATTTCATTAAGTGGAATCCTGCTATTAAAACGGCTCATGATCGCGATGCTATCTTTCAGGCCGTGCTAAATGGAACAATTGATGTAATTGCTACAGACCATGCACCCCATACCATTGAAGAAAAGTCCAAACCCTACTCACAAGCTCCTTCCGGTGGTCCCTTAGTTCAGCATGCATTACAAGCTTTACTCGACTTCTACCATCAAGGAAAAATGACCTTAAAACAGATTGTACAAAAAACTGCTCACAATACGGCGCTTTGCTTTCAAGTAGAGAAACGTGGTTTTATTAGAGAAGGCTATTGGGCAGATCTTGTTTTAGTGGATTTAAACAAACCTTATACAGTAAATAAATCCAATATTCTATCCAAATGTAAATGGTCACCTTTCGAAGAGCATACATTCCAATCATCCATAACCCACACCATTGTTTCAGGTAATTTAGTATTTGAAAATGGTGAGATCATTGAAGGTGTAAGCGGAAGACGGTTGTTGTTTGATAGAAAGTAATTTTTATTTTGATAGAAATTAATTCTTATATTAGCTGTGTAACCAAAACCTTACACCTTGAAAACTCATAATAAACATCTTTTAAGGCTATTCAGCTTTATTTTAATCTTTTCTACCTCCTCCGCTTTTGCTGATATTAAATTACCACAATTAATAAGTGATCATATGGTATTACAGCGGGACATTAAATTAAAAATATGGGGATGGGCCTCACCCAAAGAAAAAATAAGTGTAGATTTTAATGGCAAAAAAGAAAAAACAGTTACTGATGGCAATGGTAAGTGGTTATTAGAACTTCCAGCTATGAAGGCTGGAGGGCCATATAAGATGGTTCTCAAAGGTAATAATCAAATAACCTTAAGTGATATTTATATTGGTGATGTGTGGTTTGCGTCTGGACAATCTAATATGGTATTACCCATGGAGCGTCTAAAAGAAAGATATCCTGATGAAGTAGCTAATGATAATTTTCTTCAAATAAGAAATTTCTTTGTTCCTACCTATGCCAACGTTAGCATGATTTCAGAAGACTTACCTCCTGGAGAATGGAAGCCAGCTATAGGCGATAATATATTGGGATTTGGAGGAACAACCTATTTCTTCGCTAAAATGCTCTATCAAAAATATAAGGTGCCAATAGGCATCATTAATTCAAGTGTTGGTGGTGTACCTATTGAAGCTTGGATGAGCGCTGAAGCATTCAAGGAGCTTCCAGAATATTCAGATAAAATAAAGAATTTCAGAGATACTGTCTATATGAGTGATATGCTCAAAAAGCAGAAAGCAAACAGTACTCCCCCTATAAATCTGATACAGCATGAAGCGGATAAAGGAGTAAGCGGTCCAATCAAGTGGACTGATCCTGATTATGTACCCGAAAATTGGCATAAGTTCTGGCTGCCCGGCTATTGGGCAGATCAAGGCGTAAAAGATCTTAATGGCATTTTATATTTCCGCAAAGAAATTGAAGTTCCCGCTTCAATGACCGGTGTACCGGCTAAACTTTTCGTAGGGCGTATAATAGACTCTGATTCAACTTTTGTAAATGGAGAATTTGTAGGTAATATTACCTATCAGTATCCACCACGCCGATACAATGTTCCGGCCGGATTATTAAAGCCTGGTAAAAATACCATTGTTGTTAAAGTAACCAGTACATCGGGAAAGGGTGGCTTTGTTCCGGATAAAAACTATTCATTAAATGCCAACGATCAACGTATAGACTTACGTGGCGACTGGATTTACCAGGTAGGTCAGGTACAACCTAAAGTCAATATTGACAATAGTATTAACAGAAGTGCGCCTTTTATTGCTCAAAATGAACCAACAGGTTTATATAATACAATGGCTGCTCCAGCTATTAACTATAGAATAAAAGGCTTTTTATGGTATCAGGGTGAAACCAATAGTAGCAGACCCAAAGAATATGCTAAACTACTATCAACCTTAATTACTGATTGGAGAAACAAATGGGGAGAAGGAAACATACCATTCATATATGCACAATTACCAAATTTTATGGAAGTGAATTATTCCCCTTCCGAAAGTGATTGGGCTCAATTAAGAAAAAGTCAGCTAAAAGCCCTAACAATACCAAATACAGGCATGTCTGTTGGCATCGACGCAGGTGAATGGAACGATATTCATCCATTAAATAAAAAAGATATAGGTGAACGGCTCGCACTTTGGGCTGAATACCTCGCTTATGGGGCAAAAGATATAGTCCATTCCGGACCAATATATCAATCCTATAAAATTGAAGGCAATAAAATCATCCTTTCTTTTTCTAGTATTGGTAGTGGCCTGATGATTAAAGGCGGTGGCGATCTGTACTACTTTGCTATTGCCGGGGCTGATAAACGTTATGTATGGGCAAAAGCAGCGATAGAGGACGACAAAGTTATTGTATGGAACAATGACATACAAAATCCAAAGTACGTACGCTACGCATGGGCAGACAATCCTGAAGGTGCTAACCTATATAATAAAGAAGGTTTACCAGCTTCACCATTTGAAACGGATAATTAATCATTAAACTAAATAAAAGATGAAAAGTATTTTTAGTATATTATTATTTATATCAGCAAGTGCCATTGCACAAAATAATTATCCGCCACTAGTAACTTTTACGGCAGAACAGGATCATCAAAATATGATGGATCAATTGGGCATAAAAGCATTACGTCCGGGCCCAAGTGGTGATGAAAAAGCACCGAATGCTGCTAACTATGATGAATCTCTAGCCAATCCCTATCCCAACCTACCCGAGCTTTTGACCCTAAAAAATGGCAAAAAGGTAACAACTCCTGCTATGTGGCGGAATCAACGGAGGCCTGAAATTGTAGAAGAGATGGACCGGGAAGTATATGGCCGTTTACCAAATAATATACCTAAAGTTACGTGGACAGTTCAAATCACTGATAAAGAATTTGTAAACCGCATACCGGTCATAGCTAAACGTATTGTCGGTCATGTAGATAACTCATCCTATCCACTCATAGATGTAAATATCGATATGGTATTGGTTGTTCCTGCCAATGCAAAAGGCCCCGTCCCGGTTTTAATGATGTTTGGTCCCGCGCGTCTGCCAGCACCCGCACAACCTAACCCAGCAGCTTTAGAAACCATTAATACCGCATTAAGGAAATTATTAGCTGATAGTGATCCGGCTGTAAAAGCTGCTTTAGATCAATATCCGGCTTATCAGCCAATCCCTGCAGCCCCACAAGCCAATATGTTTGGTCCTCAGCCTCCGCCCAAGCCACCTACACCAGATGTGCCAGGTGTCCCTGGAGTAAATAACGATCCGCCTTCAACCGAACAGCTTATTGCTGATGGCTGGGGATATGCCATTATAAACCCGGCAAGTATCCAGGCAGATAATGCAGCAGGCTTAACACGTGGCATTATTGGATTGGTCAATAAAGGTCAACCACGTAAACCGGATGATTGGGGTGCTTTACGTGCATGGGCTTGGGGAGCCAGTGAAGCTTTGAATTATCTTATAGCATCAGAACCAGCTGTTGATGGTAAACATGTAGGCATTGAAGGTGTTTCCCGTTATGGTAAAGCAGCTTTAGTTACCTTAGCTTATGAAGAGAAATTTGCCATGGGACTAATAGGTTCTTCAGGTAAAGGAGGCACTACATTACATCGACGCAACTGGGGAGAAGCTGTCGAAAGCTTAACCGGCGGCGAATACTATTGGATGGCCGGTAATTTCATGAAATACGGTGCATCCGAGGCAACATTTGGCAGTAAGAACGCTGGCGATATACCGGTCGATACTCATCAGCTTATTGCGATGTGTGCACCAAGACTTGTATTTATTAGCTATGGTATTCCAGAAATGGGTGATGCCAAATGGCTTGATCATCAAGGCACCTACATGGCAGCCGTCGCTGCCGGACCTGCATTTAAACTATTAGGAGTAAAAGATCTGGGCGTATCTAATGATTACAAAACAGAAAAGATGCCTCCGGTAAACACGCCGATGCTTGACGGACAACTTGCCTGGCGCCAACATGACCAAGGGCATCAAGATCAAGCTAACATGAAATGGTTTTTAAAATGGGCCGACAAAAACATTGGGCACACAACTGAATGAGTAGCTATTAATCATAATGACTAGCTTCGTATAACTAATCTGTTTTAATTAACTTGTTGTAAATAAAGTCTTTTATTGTAATACCTGGCAAATAATGGCCTGGATGTGGAGTAAGCGTTTGAATCATCATTACCAAACTATAAGGAATGAGATGGGTACTTCTATTGCTTTTTGCTACAAGTGTTGATGAATTAATTGCTCAAACACCCCAAGCGGTAAATTCTACCACTCCCATAACATCTTGGGAAGTAAGTGGAATCGTATTTGATTCAACTAGAAATTCCGTTCCTGGAGCAACCTTAGTCTTAAAATATGGTACAGATTCCCTTTCTACCAGTACCAATGAAGATGGAATATTTGTATTTAAAGGAGTTCAATCAGCGACCTTTTACCTCACTGTTAGCAGTTTAGGTTACAAACCCATTACCTATCACTTATTAAACGATGACAGAGCATCTAAAATCATTTTAGATCCTGTTATGCTGCTACCTGATAGTAGAATGCTCGCTCTAACTACCATACCTCGCTACCTGATCTTTAATAAGAAAGGCACTTTAGTTTTCGATAATGCCCCTGCACCCAATAACCCTGAACTGAAAAAAATATTAGATGATTATATAAATGAATAGTTAAGAAGCACAAACAATGAGATACTTATCAATTATAGCTGTCATCTTATTTTTATTAAGTAGCATCCCTGCTCTTGCTCAATCAAATTATCAAATCAAAGGAACCGTGATTGATACCGCTGTGAATGTAGGTCTTACCAATGCAAGCATTACTGTATTAAACGCAGCAGATTCAATCCTGGTTAAGTTCAACCGGTCAACAAAAGACGGAACTTTCGAGCTTACAGATCTTCCAAAAGGAGCATTTATTCTATTGGTCACTTATCCCGATTATGCAGATTACGTAGAAAGGTTTACACTTGACTCTCTAAATCAATCCTATGATTTTGGCAACCTGAACCTAATCCTTAAAGAGCGCTTATTAAGTGAAGTAATCATAACAGGCGGCATAGCAGCCATCAAACTAAAAAGTGATACAACTGAATACGACGCACGCGCATTCGTGATCCAACCCAATGCCAAAGTCGAAGACCTCCTCAAGCAGCTTCCAGGAATACAGGTAGACCAGAACGGGAAAATTACCGCCCATGGGGAAACAGTAAGGAAAGTATTGGTCGATGGAGAGGAATTTTTTGGTGATGACCCGACACTGATCACCCGAAATTTAAGAGGTGATATGGTGGACAAAGTTCAATTGTATGATAAAAAGAGTGATCAGGCTACTTTTACAGGCGTGGATGATGGCGAAAGGATCAAAACAATCAATATCCAGCTAAAGGATGATAAAAAAGAAGGTTATTTCGGAAAAATAGATGCCGGCGCAGGAACAGACGGATTTTACAAAGGGCAAGCCATGGCAAACCTGTTTCAAGAAAAACAAAAAGTTGCAGCCTATACTAACATCGCAAATAACGGCATCATCGGATTAAACTATGATGATGCGAGCAAATACGCTCCTTCCGGAGGAGGCGTCACATTCCTGAGTGGAGGTGTAATGGTAGATATTGGGAATTTAGGTTCACAATATAATGGTCAAGGAATCCCATTGGGCCGATCAGGTGGTGTACATTATGATTCCAAGTGGAACGATGGTAAGGAATTAATCAACACCAATTTTAAAATAGGATCACTGGCAATCGATGGTGAACGAAACACGATCTCGCAAAACACCCTGCCTTCAGGAATATTAAACAGTAATTCAGAAGAACAGTTCCATAATCTAACCACTAATAAAACGATGGATGCTACCTATCAGGTGACGCCTGATAGCACTTCTACCTTCAAAATAACGGTCAATGGTATGTTAGGCAATGGTGGAGAGTCTAACAATTATCTAGCCTTCACCATGGGAGCAGATAATCTGCTGCTCAACCGCAGCAATCGTACCCTCAATAATAATAATGACCAGCAGCGATTCAAAGCAGACGCTCTTTATAATAAGAGGTTAGGAAAACCCGGCAGAACGGTCTCCATCTATTTAGCCCAATCCCTCAACCGGGTTCAGACAGAAGGATATTTAAATTCAACGAGTGAATTTTTTGACCAGCAAGGTCAACAGGACAGCATACAAAATATCGATCAGTTCAAACCTGCTACTTCACAAAGCAACATCTTTAGCAGTAATATAACCTATTCGGAATCCCTATCAAAAAGCTTGTCCTTGGTCTTAAACTATGGGCTGGGGATCAACAAAGAATCCTTCCTTCGGGAATCCTTTAATAAATCAGCGTCCGGCCGCTATGATGAATTGATCAGTGAATTCAGCAGCGATCTTTTGCTGAATCAATACTCCAACCAGGGAGGAGCCACGCTCACCTATAAGAAAGACAAACAGACCCTTCAACTAGGGACAAAAACTACCGCAGTCAACCTTAATCAGATCGATCAATATACCAATACCACCTATAAACGCAATTTTCTGTCTTGGAATCCACGTGTAGACTATAGATATCAATTCTCTCCACAAAAACGTTTTATTTTATATTATTCCGGAAGTACAGTGCAGCCTGGCATTGAACAATTGCAGCCGATTAGAACGAACACAGACCCATTGAACATTACAATAGGAAATCCTGACCTAGATCCTGCATTCAGAAATAACTTTGAAGTAGAATATTATACATATAAAGTATTGAATAGCAGGAATATTAGTTTAAGAGGATCCTATTCTATTACTGCGAACCCAATTGTCAATAGTCTGATGACCGATGCTGCCGGTAAGACGACCTACCGTTCGATAAATTTACCCGGAAAGAACCAAAAGCTGTTATTCTTCAGCGGGTCATATGGTATAAGAATCAAAAGCCTGGATGCCTATTTCGGTTTGAATACCCGGTTCATGGGAAACAGTGATTATGGCTTTGCAAATGGTGAAATCAACCATAGAAGCTCACAAGCATATTCAGGAAATTTGTATGTATCCAAATCAAAATTAGAAAAATATAATCTACTTATATCAGCTGGTCCTACCTACACCAAGAGTGTTTCTTCCTCTCCCTATCAATTAGATAACAGTGGACGAGGGTTTGAGAGTTCTTTGCAACTTGCTATCTATCTGCCCGGAAAACTTGAATTCCGTTCGGATGCACGCTATAATTTCCAGGCGAAAACAGATGCGTTTAACCAGGATCTTGAAACCATCATTATCAACAGCTCATTAGCTAAGAAATTCCTTGAAAAAGAGAATCTCAAACTGGCTATATCAGTAAATGATCTATTAAACCGCAACGTGCCATTCAACAGAAGCACATCCGGCACTACGATCATCCAGAACAGCTATATCACCATTCCACGCTACTTTATGCTTTCTTTAACTTGGGATTTCGATAAGTTCGGTAAAATTCTATAATTTCTACGATTATGAAAATAACAAAACTAGTTTTTATATGCTTACTAACATTCCTGGTTAAAACTACATTGGCCCAGTATGCTCATTTTATCGAAACGGGAAGCATTGAATTTGAAAAGAGGATTAATATGTTCGCTTTGATAGGGAAGGAAATTACTCCTAATACTTCAAGTTTTATGGTTCAGGCATTTGAAGAATTTAAAAAAACGCAGCCCCAGTTTCTGACACTTAAAAGTACCTTGACTTTTTCAAACGATAAAACCTTATTTGTGCCGGTAGCAAACGAGAATAATAATCCAGCTCTCAACTTTTTTGGCCAAAGGCCGGCATTTTCCCAGATCAACATCGTTGCCAATGACCTAAGCACAAAAACCAGCACCATTCAGAAACAAATATATGATGAAACCTTTCTGGTAAGTGACAGCCTGCGCAAAATCAAGTGGAAAATTACAGATGAATTGCGTGACATAGCAGGCTACCCTTGCCGCAGGGCAAATGGACTGATGATGGATTCTATTTATGTAGTCGCATTTTATACCGATCTGATCCCTGTATCAAGCGGGCCGGAATCATTTTCAGGCTTGCCCGGCATGATTTTAGGCGTTGCCCTACCCTATGAGAACGTTACCTGGTTCGCAAACAAGGTAACAGAGAAGCCGATCTCAGTTAATAACACAGCTCCCCCTATCAAAGGCAAACTAGTTAATAATTTAAGTTTAGAGGCTATACTATCAGATATATTTAAGAATCGAGGATCAGTTTCGCTCCTTTTAAAAGAATATATACTTTGAGCAACAAATATTTCTAGCTATGAAAACATCAAATCTAAAACCTATAGCTTACAATTGGGCTTTCATTTTCCTTATATACTTACTCTCATCCTGTAATCAGCCCGAAGAATTTCCAATAACTATAACCGGGCAAGCAGCTATAAACGAAACCATAGTACGGCTAACAGATCTGGATTCTAAAATTGTGTATGATTCCACAATTGTCAAAAACAATCAATTCACTTTACATACCAATAAAATAAATACAGGGTTTTATTATATCGACTTTAAGAATTCAACACCAATAGATAGTGTTACTAGCGGATGGATGCATTGGGTAGGAATTTATATTGAAGAAGGAAAGCAATATTCTTTCTATGCCAAAGATAAAGACTCCATATGCAATAATAACTACACTATTCGTTCTAACTCAAACGATCAAAACAAACTCAATGAATACAAGAAACTATCAAAAAACACATATGACAGTTTGAAACAAGTACGAGACCGATTAATAGTAGCCAAAGATCTTACTCAATACAAAGAACCTTTTTATGGAATATACAGTGACTCTATTTCGCTAATAGATGATCAAATGGGACAAAATCTTACAACCTCTGCTCATAAATTTATTAGAGACAATAACAATACTATCCTAATCCCCTATCTGATTAACCAGATGAGCGACCTATTCGATAATTATTCACTCTACAAAACTGCTCTGGAGAAACTAAACGATGATTATAAATTCAAACCGGAAACAAAAAAAGCTTTCAAAAATATCGAAGCAGCAAGTAAACTTCACTTAGGTGCCATTTTACCGGAGATAGCCGGAAAAGACACCTCTGGACAATCTTATGATTACGATTTCTCAAATAAAAAACTAGTACTCGTTGACTTTTGGGCATCCTGGTGTACTCCATGTAGACAAGAGAACCCAAGATTCAAACGAGTATACAAAAAATATAAAGATCAAGGCTTTGATATCATCAGCGTTTCCATGGACCAAAATATCCAAAAATGGAAAAGCGCCATTAACGAAGATAGCCTCACATGGACGAATATCAGTGAAGGAGTACGGCCATCAAAATCCATTAATTACGAAAGGTTTAATACCAAGTACCTGCCCTTAAATTACCTTGTTAACAATGAAGGCAAAATCATAGCAAGGAATTTAGATGCATATTCCATAGAAAAGATGTTTGAAAACTAACAGCTATTATTATAAATTTTGAACTATTTCGTTGCTATATTGTTAAGCTAGATTATTAATCTAAAAGAAAAAAGCTTAAATTTAGCTAAGTTTCCATTTATCAATAAATTCTATCAATAAATAACTCTTATGAATAATACCTTCAAAATACTCGGAATAGCAACAAGCTTAGTAGTAGCAATTACTTCTTGCAGTTCATCAGGAGCTGACAATGAGCAAGCTTCAACACCAGCAGCAGATACTACCAGGCTGGCACCGGTAGAAACAAAAGCTCCCAATTCTGATTACAAACCTGCCTTTGAAGGGCAAACCAGAATCGCCGGAGTTAAAACAACTACTCCTTTCGAAGGAAAAGTACTAAGTGACGGGTTGAGTAAACCTTGGGGAATCACCAGTCTTCCAGATGGCAGGCTATTAATCACCGAAAAAGGTGGAACTATGAGGATCGCTTCCGCAGATGGAACATTGAGCGACGCCATTACAGGTTTGCCAAAAGTGAACGATCAAGGACAAGGAGGCTTATTAGGTGTAACCATTGATCCTGACTTTGCTAATAACCGAATGGTTTATTGGGCATTCTCTGAGGCTGTAACTGGTGGAAACTTAACTGCTATCGCCAAAGGGAAATTAGCTGCTGATGAAAAGACAATCGAAAATGCCCAGGTCATCTACCGTGCAACTCCTGCCTTTAATAGCAACCTACACTACGGAGGTAGAATTCTATTTGATAAAGATGGAAATATTATAATTAGTACCGGTGAGCGTTCAGACATAAAATCAAGGCCTCAGGCACAATATTTAAATTCTGCATTGGGTAAAGTGATCCGTATTACAACAGATGGAAAGGCAGCCGCCGGAAATCCTTTTGAAAACCAAGCAGATGCCAGACCAGAACTATACTCATATGGTCATAGAAATGTTCAAGGATTAGCTATTAACCCTGTTACAGGCGATCTTTGGGAAACTGAATTCGGACCATTAGGTGGCGATGAAGTAAATATTATTAAACCAGGAAACAACTACGGTTGGCCAACAATCACCTACGGACGTGAATATAGCGGTGAAGCAATTGGAGATACTATCCAACAACTAGAAGGTATGCAACAACCTGTTTACTACTATGATCCGGTAATATCACCTAGTGGAATTACCTTTTATACCGGCGATCAGATTCCTGAATGGAAAAATAACTTATTCATTTCAGCATTAAGCGGTATGCACGTAGCACGATTAGTGATCGAAGACAATAAAGTTGTTGGAGAAGAAAGATTACTTGCTGATGAGAATCAACGTTTCAGAGATATAACTCAAGGTAAAGACGGTGCGCTCTATGCGGTTACCGACCAGGGAAGATTATATAGAATCGGAAAGCAACAATAAAAGCTAAAACCATAGCTAAAATCAAAGGCTCTGATTTTAACGGATCAGAGCCTTTGTTCTACAACCAATATAAACCTAACTTAAATTTATGCCACTACAAGAAGAACTCGAAAAACAAGGAGTATGGCTTTTTAGATATAGAAGCATATTACCCGTTGCTATTTTACTGATAGGTGCTTTCTTATATTTAAGAACAGAAATATACCCGGAAACTTTTTTCTTAGCAGATACTCCTTATGAATTCTACTATGAAAGTCTCTGCCTCATCATTAGTTTAGCTGGATTAATTATTCGCATTTATACCGTAGGGCATACTCCACAAAATACCTCAGGAAGAAATGTTAAAGGCCAATTGGCAGATACACTCAATACAACAGGCATCTATTCAATTGTAAGGCATCCATTATATCTAGGAAATTTCTTTATGTGGTTAGGACCTGCATTGATGACTGGTAACTTTTGGTTCGTAATTGCATTCACTCTCTTCTATTGGCTTTATTATGAAAGAATTATGTTCGCGGAAGAGCAATTCTTAAGAAGAAAATTTGGAGATATATACTTAGACTGGGCGCAAAGCGTCCCTGCATTTATTCCGAACTTTAAAACCTTCCGTAAACCATGCATGTGCTTCAGTTGGAAAAAGGTGGTAAAGAAAGAAAAGAACGGTCTTCTCGCTGTATTTCTTATTTTTTCTGCATTTAATATTTCCGGCGAACTTCTTGAAAAAGAAGCCGACTTTAATTACTTCCTCATACTTTGCTGTTTCTTAACCCTATTGATGTACGGTTTTATAAAATATCTAAAAACACGCACAACTCTATTAAATGAAGTTGGCCGATAAGAAAACTTGAGACAAATATAAATCTCGTTTTTAGCTTTATATTTGTCTCAATGTTAAAAACAATTTATCCTTTAGTTAAGTTTTACCTCATCTGGATTGCTATATTCTTTCTTGAAAGATTAATTTTCATAGGGTACTTTTACGCAAAGATATTTCCTATAAGTCTGAAAGAATTTGTACTAACATTCCTGTTCGGCTTACGGATGGATGCCTCTATGGCCGCTTATATTTGTGCATTGCCATTGCTGTTTTTTATTGTTAAATGGCTTATACCCACTTTAAAAATACCAACCAGAGCACTCCGTATATACTCATTAACTCTATTGGTAATTTGCTGTATTCTTTCGGCCGTGAACCTCAATATTTACCAGGAATGGGGAACAAAGCTACCGTATAGAGCAATTGCAACTTTTTTTGAATATCCCTACCAAGCCTTTATATCCTCCTACTCCTCTCCTTTTGTATTACCTGCACTCTTAATGCTGATTATATTTTTCGCTGGCAGGTACTTAATAAACAAAGCAATAAAGCAACCAATACAACTTCATGGCAATAAATGGTTTGTCAAAATCCCTGTTAGTATACTTCTTATCGGGATTCTATTTCTCTTCATTCGCAGTGGTTGGCAAACTACACCGTTAAACCCCAGCATGGCTTATTTTTCTACCCGTCCCATTTTAAACCATGCAGCGGTAAACACCGAATGGAATTTATTAAGCGACTTCCTACATGGAAAAGGCTCGGATAAAAATCCATATAATTATATGGAAGAAACCTCTGCTCAAGAAGAGATACTTCCTTATATCAACAAAGAGTCACTTTCAAATCCGGTGAAGATCTTAAATCAGTCCAGGCCTAATGTGGTTTTTATCATATTAGAGAGCTTTACGTCCGATCTGATTGAAAGCTTAGGTGGCGAACCGGGTATTGCTCCCGGGTTCGAGAAACTGATCCAAGACGGCTTGTTATTCACGAACATTTACTCAGCAAGTGACCGGACAGATAAAGGAATTATTGCTACAATGAGTGCTTTCCCTTCGCAAGCAACACAAAGTATCATCAAAAATGTAAATAAATTAGAAAAGCTGCCTGGTATTGGACAAGAGTTTCTTGAAAATGGTTATAGTACTTCATTCGTCCATGGTGGAGAAAGCGAATTCTATAATTTCAAGTCCTATATGTTGAGCCATGGCATCCAAAAGGTTATCGATCAATACGATTTTCCGTTAAAGGATGTTCAGTCAAAATGGGGAGCCTTTGACCACCTTGCTTTCCAGAAACAAATCGAATACTTGAATAAAAGCCCACAGCCTTTTTTCTCAACACTTTTAACACTCAGCAATCACGAGCCATTCGATCTACCTGGTCCACCAAAATATGGATCGAATAGTCAGGCCAACCTATTCAGAAGTACGGCTTTTTACACAGATTCAGCACTATACGGTTACATTAACAGGGCCAAAGAAACCGACTGGTATAAGAATACACTTTTTGTAATCATTGCAGATCACGGCCATAGATTACCATTGGATAAATGGGATAGTTTTCATCCAAATCGCTATCGGATACCTTTCCTATTATACGGTGATGTTATTAAAGAAGAGTTCCGTGGTAGAAAAATTGATAAGATAGGTAATCAAACTGACCTCGTCAGTACCTTATTGCATCAGCTAAATATAAGCTCTAAACCCTATTATTGGAGCAAGGATTTGCTAGATCCCAACACACCACAATTCGCGTTTTTCAGTTATGATAACGGATTCGGTATAGTAACCCCCGAACAAAGCCTAACATTCGACAATGTTGGTAAAGATGTCATTTATCTGAAAGATCAGAATGTGCAGGATTCAGTAAACCAACAATTAAAAACAATCGGACAAGCTTATTTACAAGAAGTCTATCGCCAATACCTTGATTATTAATCAAAAAATAATAACAAGATTAAAATCGCTCCTTCTTAACAAACAATCTAACTGGAACAGGGTTTCTTTAATAAATTGTTTCACATTTAAATCTACAGATTATGAGCACATCGGCATCCATGACTCCCTTATCATTAGTTATGAATCGGTTAACAGAAAAAGGTTATGGCAGGGAATTTAAGATAGAAAAGGATGGTGCATACCTGGATGAAAAAGGGAAACGCTATCAAGCTAATGAATTAAAAATTGTTAAAACATATCGATTCGAAGGAGAATCTGACCCGGCAGACATGGCTGTTCTATATGCCATTGAAAGCAATGACAACGAGAAAGGTATGATTTTAAATGCTTATGGAACCTACTCCGATCAAGATCAGGAAAGCTATGATGATTTCATTTTAAACGTTGAAATGGACGAACGTGAAGATCTGGAAATTGACGAATCTTATCCGGATATCTAAAAATAAATTCTTCTAAAAGTATAAACCTCTACAGGTATAAATTCTGGTGTATAGTTATCTTAGGATAAGACAGCATAAAACCTTCATTTTTAAAGAACAGTGGTCAAACAGTGGTTGAACAGTGGTTGAACAGTCCTTGAACAGTGGTATCATGACTGTTCAACCTTTGTTTGTATACTGTTTGACCTTTGTCTGGTATGGACTTGAATCTTGTTTTATTTAAAATAAATCTTGAAGGTGTAGCGAATTTGCCTCGGGCACAGTTCTTGTAAGTGAATCACATATTATAAAATAAAACATAGAACAAAAAACAACAGAAATGAAGAAAGCAATCTTAATATTTAGCATGTTGGTAGCCGTTACTTTTGCATTTGCACAAGAAAAATCACTTGTAAATGTAAATGGAGAGTATATTATTATGGTAAAACCAGATGAAGCAGATGTTAATTTTATGGTTTCTACCAACCATAAAGATTTACAGGAAGCTAAAAAGACCAATGATGAGATTGTATCCAAAGCAATTTCATATTTAAAAGCACAAGGGATACCCGAAAAAGATATTCGTACTACACGTGTAAACGTAAATCCTTACAATGAATATGTTAAAGACGGAAAGCCAATTCCGATGTTTAGTGCACAGCAATCAATTACTTTTAAATTGAAAGATTTAGATAAGACAGCAACCTTGTTAAGCGGTTTAATTGGTCTAGGAGTTAACAACATTCAGAATGTACAATTCAAATCGTCTAAGATTGAAGAAATCCAGAATGAGGCACGCGCACAGGCGATGCTTGATGCTAAAGCAAAAGCAATTATTCTTGCAAAAGCAATCGGACAAAATATTGGCGCAGCCTACAGCATTAACGATAACACATCGTCTAACAGTACTCCAAGACAACCAATGATGATGGCTTATAAGTCGGCAGATATGGCTGAAAGCGGACAAGAGCCTATTGCTAATGGAGATATTGAAGTAACAGCTAGAGTTAACGTTGCCTTCTTATTGCAATAAATTCAAAGAATATTAAGAAAAAATAAAAGGGTTAATTTTTAGGTTATGTAAAGCCTAAAGATTAACCCTTTACTTCGATAATAGTGTAATAAAATTATCCTTAATTACCTGTCCGGAATAGAATTGAATATCAACATCTTTTAAAGCATCTTGAATACCTTGCAAATAATAGGGCGCTCCTATCAATGAGTTTTCAATATCAGTAGTATCTTCTAAAAAATCGCCGATGATAACTGCTTGTATAATCAAACCGTGCTCTATAACTAGCTTTACTTCAATCCTTCCGGCTGGGAAATGATTGGATTTAACGATAGAGAACTTAGGAGATCTGCCAAAGTTCCACTCCCATTGCTGATATTTCTCCTGACTGATTTGATGGATCAATTGCCAATCTTCTTCGTTCAACACATATTCATCAATATACTCTTTACCTTCAAAAATAGCTCCCAGAATAATTTCTTTGAATTCGTCCATATGAAGTGGCGCTGGCAGAAATTCGTTTATATTTGCAACCTTCGATCGTACTGATTTAATGCTTTTAGATTGAATGTTTACTCCGCTAACATTGAGTGAGTTAACCACTTTGTTTAGATTGGCATTTAATAACAGGGTACCATGTGATAACATCCTTCCCTTTTGAGCAAATTGAGCATTTCCTGAGATCTTTCTGCCCTCTACGAATATATCATTCCTGCTACTCAGTTCAGCAGACACCCCCATGTTGTTAAGAGCATTTACGATGGGTTGAACGAATTTTCTGTAATTATGAAAATTCTTACCGTCATAGCTGGTAATAAAACTAAAATTAAGATTGCCCAAATCATGGTATACTGTCCCTCCACCTGATAAACGCCTTACTACCTGGATATTTTTTTCATCTGCATAAGACTGGTTAAACTCTTCTAAAGCGTTTTGGTTCTTACCGACAATTATAGAAGGCGAATTAATATAGAATAGAAAGTAACTTTCGTTAACCGGAGCATGATGAAGGACGTACTCCTCCATCGCCAAATTAATCGTTGGATCTGTAATACCTTTATTGTCGATAAACCGCATGCTTTATACCCATAAAAGGAGATGTATTTATCAAAGATAATACATCAAGCAGCAGAATTGTATAATAAAGAACTAAAATGAGTTATTTAAACAAATTTAAGCCACAAGCTATTCTCTGAATAATCTTCTACAACGGTAGTAACGCTATCGAAATGGAACGAACTGAACAAAGCTGAAACTTCTTGCTTAACAGATGTAATGCAGTTTTCAACTAAATCTGTTCTGAAACCTTTTGCCTGTAATTCAAGCACATAGCCGATACATACTATTCTTGAAAGTATTTTGCCTAAATCAACCAGTTTACGCTGAGAAATAACACTGTTTATTGTAAAGCTCAAATCTTTCTTAAAATGCAAACAAGCTTCTGCAGTTAGTTTAAAATCTTTTAAGAAATCAAACAAATGCGATTGCTTTTGTTTTTTCATCGCCCGGGTAATCATATCTGCGATTTGAGAGTATAACATTTCGTTTGATCCCTCAAAGATCTGGAAAGGTCTGCTATCCATAATTCCTCTTCCGCCAACGTGTGTTGTTCTATAGCCATTAGCTCCTGATAACTGAACCAACAGTTGAGATGATTCTTGCATCAGGTCAGTTACTACGGCCTTCATGCTATTGGCTTCTAAGCCCTCTGTAGCCAGGTTATGTTCAATTCCACTCATATCACTGCTATGAGCGCACATAGCAGAGCAAATGGTAAATGCAGATTGAATTCTGGTAAGTTGATATTGTACCTGATCAATCGCAAGTAAATTACTGGCTCCGACAACTCTATTTCTGCAATGCGAAATTGCTTCGTCCATCATACGCTTTATAAAGCCCATACCCATTCCTGGAAACTGTAATCTACTTCTATGTAAGATATCAAGCATCATTTTGATACCTGTAGTTTCAGGTTCCAATTTATGGTTTTTAGGCACCTCAATATCCAGCTTATTGAGTCCGTAAGGTATCATATAAAGTCCTGCATTATCATACAGTTCTTCTACTACAATTTTCTGTTTAGGGACTGACTCATCGGATATAAAGAAATCAATATCTCGTGCAAGTTCACCGTTATCAAGCTCCTTTCTGGATGCAATGATCCAATAATTAGCTAAACCGGTTAACCCTTGCCAATGCTTTGTTCCTTTAATTTTATAACCATTTTCAAGCTCTTTATTAAAAGTTTTCATGTTTAAGGCATCACTGCCATAATCGGGCTCCGTAATCATAAGCCCTCCCATGTTCTGTTCCTTTAAAAAGCGATCGAATATTCCTTGTCTGATACTTTCGTTGGCATATTTAGAAACAGGTTCCAGGAACAATGCGATATTGATTCCAAAAGTTAAAGAAAGCGATAATGACTCATATGAAGCAGCTGACAAAACTCCTAAACATTCCTTTACAATACTTCCTCGTCCACCATATTGCTTTGGAATAGCAACTGATAATGGCACTTTAGACATAATTTCGCTCATTACTGCAGGAGGTAGTCCCCTTTCTAAGCTTAATTTATTGATATCTTCTTTTTCATGAAATAAATGCTGTAACGTTTCTTCAAAGTTTTTTAAGAATACTGAATATTCGCTGTGTGTCAGGTCCATAGTTAATACTAATCTTTTTGCTTTCTGTTTTTTATTAAAACTAATTTAATAGTTCTTTTTTTTGTCAATATCGTTCAAAGATATATAGAATAAAAGCATACTGTTAATTTATTTTTGCATTTCCGGGAATCTCTTCCCATTCCCTCTTCATAAAAGAATCATTCCCTCTTCACAAAAGACGCGAATATGATCTTAAATGAGGCAGCAAAAAACATTTTATTTAATGATGAAACTCACAATTTATGTAGAACAAACCAATTAAATATTGGTTTTTTATTACCTTTAAATACATTATAAATTCATAAGCTTCAATGCTATTTAAATATATTATATTGATGAAAAAACGTGTTGATATTATTGGGAGCCAACCGGAGGCTTATAAAGCTGTGTCGGCTCTTGAAGGCTATGTAAAAGCCTCCAGCCTTTCTACAGTACATAAAGAGTTGATTAAAATCAGGGCTTCACAAATAAATGGTTGTGCTTATTGTATAAACATGCATACCAGAGATGCTCGTAAAGCTGGTGAAACGGAACAACGCATTTACATGCTTAACGCATGGCGAGAAACTGACTTATATACTGAAGAAGAAAAAGCTATTTTGGCACTGACTGAAGAGGTTACTAACATCAAAAATCATGTATCTGATGAAACCTTTGAAAAGGCTGCATCGTTATTTGATGAAAAATACCTTACAGATATCCTGATGGCAATCGTGACCATTAATAGTTGGAACCGCTTGGCTATTACCTCGCAAAAGGATTTAGACTAGTGAAAGTATTCATCTATACGGAGCTTGATAAAAGTCTTCAAAATGAGCTGCGTACAAAGTTGCCAGCTGGATCAGATCTGGTTTTTAAAAGTAATCTGCCTGATACTGATGTGCTGGCTGTGTTCAAATCAGCTGAGGTTATTATGGGAAACCCTCCTCCTTCCTGGTTTAAAGACCCGGTACCTTCACTTAAATTCTGGCAAATAGATTCTACGGGTTTCAATCAATATCAAGAAATTAAGTTAGATATTCCCATAGCTAACATGGGTGACCTGTTTTCTAAAGACTGTGCAGAGACCATTATTGGGGGCATACTTGCTCTCTATAGGGGGTTAAATCATCTCATGGCATTTCAATTAAACAAGGAATGGAGAGCACAAGAAATAAGACCTTCTATGGAGAGTCTGGGCAATAAAAGAGTTTTAATTCTTGGTAGCGGAACAATTGGCCTGGCTGTGAAAAAAGCACTGATTGGGTTTGGGTGCCAAATAAAGACCACGGCCAAGAATAACCCGATTGCTGATTTCCATTCTTTTGAAGAAATCCTAAGGGCCCTTCCAGAAACAGATCTTGTTATTAATGCACTTCCCGGAACTGCCAGGCATTATGTTTCGAAAACATTTATAGATGCAATGCAAAAAGGAAGTGTTTATGCAAATATTGGAAGAGGTAATACAACTGACGAAAATGCTTTAATAACCAATTTGATTAATGGTCAGTTAGCAGGTGCCGTACTTGATGTTACAGAAAAAGAACCCTTATCTGAAGATAGTCCGCTTTGGACGATGGAAAATGTTATCCTTACACAACATACTGGTGGCAGTGGAAGTCAGGAAGTAGTGGGACGAATAGAACGATTTATCTCTAATTTCAATCATTTTTTAAATAATGAAGAAATAAAAGATAAGGTAGAATTACAATCTGGATATTAGCTTTATTCAGCCAAATTGTTGAAATATTCAACAAATTTCATTTATAGTGGTTTATTATAAGAGTCAATAATAATAAATCAAGAGAAATGAAAAAAGAGCAAGATTTTACAGAATCAGTATGGACCGCAAATGTTCATTCCAAAGGATATCCGGCATTAACAAATGATCTGGAGGTAGATGTAGCCATTGTAGGTGGTGGAATAACGGGTATTAGCGCCGCTGCCATGTTAACAGCTAAAGGAAAGAATGTAGTCGTACTGGAAGCTCACTCAATTGGTAAAGGATCGACAGGCTATTCAACTGGAAATTTATATGCAACTGTAGGTGAAAGGCTTAGTTCTATTGATTCAAAACATGGAGAAGAAACCATGTTCCAAGTTGTTGATTCCAGGACGTTTGCTATTAATTTCATACAAGAACAGGTTAATAAGCATCATATAGACTGCGAATTTCAGCGGGTTCCATGGCATTTATTTACAACGAATTCTTCAAAAGAAAAAGAAGAAGAAGTAGTAGAGAAAGAATTTGACGCAGCACATAGAGCTAATCTGGAAGCCATTAACTCAGTGCCATATATATTCCCCTTTCCTGATGTTTCAAAAATAACCACTATTGATCATCAGGCACAAATAAATCCTTATAAATATGTTTTGGGTCTGGCTGATAGCCTTGATTCTGAAAAATGTCAGATTTTCGAACATACTAAAGTCTTAAACGTTGAAGAGGGAACACCCTGTACCGTGCATACAAAAAATGGGATAGTTAAAGCCAAACAAGTTATTATGGCAACTCATTCGCCAAAAGGAATTTATGAAGTCCATACTGAAATGGAAGTCTATCGCGAATTTGCTTTAGCTGCGAAAATAAAAGGAACTCTACCTTTAGAAGGAATATACTGGCATGTTAATGATTCATATCAATATTCAATTCGTCCTTATTCAAACGAAAACGGAAACTTCCTGATAATAGTCGGAGAGCCGTATTTAGTTGGAACAATAAATAATACGGAAGAGTGCCTGTTAAAAGTTGAGCAATACTTACACGAACATTTTGATGTTGAAAGCATTGTTTATCGCTGGGCTGCACAAAACTATAAATCTGGAGACGGATTACCTTATATCGGAACAAGTCCTTTGCAGTCTAACGTTTTTATCGCAACCGGATTTAAAGCTGATGGGCTTGTTTATGGTACACTTGCAGCTTCAATTATTACAGACTCTATTTTTGGAATAGAGAATGATTGGTCTAAACTATATAATCCAAAACGCTTTACTCCTTTGGCTACAGCAGGACAATTTATAAAGGAAAATATAAATGTTATAACTTCTTTGGTTAAAGACTATTTCTTTTATGGGGAGGTTGATGAATTAAAGGAGATCAAAGCCGGAGAAGGGAAAACATTAAAGTTAGATGATGAGAAGGTTGCAGCATACCGTGACGAAAATGGTCAGCTGCATATCGTTTCATCTGTTTGTACACATTTAGGATGCATCGTTCATTTTAATAATGCAGAAAAAAGCTGGGACTGTCCATGCCACGGAAGTCGTTTTACTATTGATGGTGAGGTTATTGAAGGCCCGGCATATAAGAATTTAGCGAAGCCAAAAGATACAGCTTCTTAATGTCTATGAATATTATAGCATTAATTGTATCTTTGTCGTTTAAGTTCTTTTAATTATTTCTTAATCAACCGGAAAAGGCTTTGCTTAGCTGCAAATTAATAGGGAATCGTGTGTAAATCACGAACTGTCGCGCAACTGTAAGTAACTTAAGTTTTTACCCATACAAAAATCCACTGTCTGAACAATCAGAACGGGAAGGATGGTAAAAATGTTACAAGTCAGGAGACCTGCCTCTTTCGAATTGACAATGCTTTCGCGATATGAAGCCACAGTCAGGTCTGATGCACTTAATTCAAGGGTCCTTCTCTACCCATGAATTTGCTGTATGCAAAACCTTTCCTCCATTTCATTTCTCGTAAAGCATTGTGAACTCGGCAAAGAACTTTGACAGATTTATTAATCTTTTAAAAAAACAACAATGCTAACTAACAATCTTGGCTACCCGCGCATTGGTAGCAATCGAGAACTCAAAAAAGCCTGCGAGCACTATTGGACGGGCAAGACACCTCAACACGAACTTCTACAGGTGGGTAAGGCTATTCGGCAACAAAACTGGCAATTACAAAAACAAGCTGGTATTGATTTAATTCCATCCAATGACTTTTCATTTTATGACCAGGTTTTGGACATGACATTAACAGTTGGCGCGATACCCAATAAATACTATGAAGTTATACTCAATCACAATAATTCGGAACTGGATCTTTATTTTGCTATGGCAAGAGGATTTCAAAAAGAAGAAGTAGATATAACTGCTATGGAAATGACTAAATGGTTTGATACCAATTATCATTACATCGTTCCTGAATTTCAAAAAGATCAACAATTCAAACTCTTTTCTACCAAGATCATAGATGAGTTTTACGAGGCGAAACAATTAGGAGTTCTTACAAAACCTGTTATTATAGGTCCGGTTTCATACTTGCTTTTAGGAAAGGAAAAGGAAGAAGGTTTTGAGAGAATAGATCTTTTAAAGAATCTTTTACCGGTATATCTTGAAATTCTAAACAAACTAAAAGATAATGGAGTAGAATGGGTACAGTTTGATGAACCTTTCTTAGCCTTGGATTTAAATGAAAAAGAAAAGAAAGCGTTCAATTTAACGTATACAGAAATCAGGAAGCACTTTCCAGGTATCAATATAATGGTTGCTACTTATTTTGAAGGTCTGCGTGACAACACGCAATTAGCTGCTTCTTTACCAATAACCGCACTGCATATTGATTTAGTACGCAGTCCGGAGCAATTAGATGAAGTTTTGAATGCGCTTCCTTCTAAACTTAAATTATCTCTTGGCATAGTTGATGGAAGGAATATATGGAAGAATGATTTTAACAATTCCTTAGAATTGATAAATAAAGCGGTTCAAAAAATCGGTATTGAACGTGTACTAATCGCTCCGTCTTGTTCGTTACTTCATTCTCCTTGTGATTTAACTAATGAAACAAATGAAAAAACCTTAACTCCTGAAATTAAACAGTGGCTTGCTTTTGCTAAGCAAAAAATTGATGAAGTAAAAACACTTAAAGAGCTTGCCAGCGGCAACAAAGATGCTGTCATTTTAGAAGAGTTGGAGCAAAATCAAGGTGCTATTGAAGCTCGAAATGTATCTGCATTAATCCATAATAAGCAAGTAAAAGAAAGAGTAAAAGCCATTCGTGATGAGGATGCAAAAAGAAAAAATCCTTTTGCAATCCGTAAACAAAAGCAACATGAAGCATTAAATCTACCTCTATTTCCTACTACAACCATTGGCTCATTTCCACAAACAACAGAGGTGAGAAGCTGGAGGGCTCAATTTAAGAAAGGTGATCTCAATAAACAGCAATACGAAGATTTGTTAAAACAAGAAACGGAAAAGACTATCCGCTGGCAGGAAGAGATTGATATGGACGTACTAGTTCATGGTGAATTTGAGCGCAACGATATGGTTGAATATTTTGGAGAACAATTAGCAGGATTTGTGTTTACGAAAAACGGCTGGGTACAGAGCTATGGCTCGCGCTGTGTAAAACCTCCGATTATCTATGGAGATATCGCTCGTCCGAAAGCAATGACAGTTCAATGGACTGAATATGCCCAGAGCTTAACGTCCCGTTTAGTGAAAGGTATGTTGACCGGACCGGTTACTATTTTACAATGGTCTTTTGTTCGAAATGATCAGGCACGTTCAGAGACCTGCAATCAGATAGCACTGGCAATTCGTGATGAAGTAACAGATTTGGAAAAAGCAGGGATTAAAGTTATTCAGATTGATGAGCCTGCCATTCGTGAAGGTTTACCTTTAAGAAAAGTTGATTGGCAAAGTTATTTACAATGGGCTGTAAAGGCGTTCCGGATCTCCTCATCGAGCGTTGCTGATGAAACACAGATACATACTCATATGTGCTACTCTGAGTTTAACGATATCATTCAGAATATAGCGGATATGGATGCCGATGTAATTACGATCGAATGCTCGCGTTCAAAAATGGAATTATTGGATGCGTTTGCTGAGTTTAAATATCCACATGAAATTGGTCCCGGGGTATATGATATTCATTCACCAAGAGTACCTTCAAAAGAAGAAATGATCAATCTTTTAAAGAAAGCAAAGGCAGTGATACCCGCTGATCAGTTATGGGTTAATCCAGACTGCGGATTGAAAACACGTCACTGGGATGAAACTAAAAAAGCACTATTAGAAATGGTAGCAGCGGCAAAAGAACTTCGGATAACAGAGAAGGAAGCTGTTGCTTAAATAAGTTCAGAGATGAGGTATCTTCTTTTAATGGATACCTCATCCTTTTTAAGAAACATATCTGTTTTTTGATGATGCCAGACCGGAAGTAAGCAAGAACACTGCGGCTACCAGCAATAAAGCAAGGGGAACATACCAATTATTAGTTAAGCTATATAGTGCCCCAAATAATGGAGGGCCGGTAGCAGCAATTAAATATCCTACAGATTGTGCCATTCCTGATAAATTTGCAGATTCAGAAGGATGTTTTGTTCTAAGAATAAAGAACATTGTTACAAGAGTATAGGCCAACCCCAGGGATACTCCTATTAAAATCACTGAAATTATAATAAATTCAGTCTTCCAAACAATAATTCCTATCAAACCCAATAGTAAAAGAATAAAAGTAACCCACATTAAGGGGGTTTGATCTTTCATCTTTCCTGCAACAATCGGCCCGATAAGCATAATGGGTAGCTGACCCATTTGAATATAAGAAAGCATCCAACCGGAGTTTTCGGCAGACATACCCCAACTTTGCAAAACTGTGGGAAGCCAGGCAGCTAATGTGTAAAAAAAGAATGACTGCAAGCCCATCAAAATGGATATTTGCCAGGCCAGGCGAGATTTCCAGAGTGCTTTACTGTTTAACCTGGAATTATCTTTAGTTGACGATACAATTCTCTTTTTGATCTGTGGCAGCCATAGGAGAAAAGCTATGAGTGAAAGAACACCCCAAATGCCGATAGAAGCTTTCCAACCTAAGCCTGTCGCTTGTCCTATCTGGATACTAAATCCTACTGCTAAGGCAGAAGTCAGGTTCATAGAAACAAGATAAAATCCTGTTATGAGGCCTGCTTTTTCAGGAAATTCTTTCTTAATAAACGCTGGCATCAATACATTCCCGATGGTAATAGCCGCACCGATTAAAGCAGCACCCAGAAACAATAGAGAGACACTTCCAACAGAACGGACAAATAATCCCAAGGCGAGAAATAACATGGAATAAAGCAACAGGTTTTCTAATCCAAATCGCTTTGCTGCCTTTGGAGCAAGAACTGATAATAATGCAAAAGACATTAAGGGGATTGTAGTTATTAATCCCACCAGGAGAGGCGTAAGGTTCAGTTGTTCTGTGATTTCTAATATTACAGGGCCAACTGCAGTGATTGGTGCACGCAGGGTTGATCCTACTACAATTACACCTATCGCCATTAATATTATATCAAATCTTGTCTTTGAGGGCGTATCTTTAATGAGGGGAACATTTTCCTTTTCTTCTTCTTTAATCATGGATATTTATACCATTAAAACGCCAGCAAAGATACCTATTCAATCATATATTCGGCGTATTAAAAGAAATGTTAAATATATTTGCTTAATTACGGAATGTCCGTAGATTTACGAAACAATAGTAACAATATGGAAAAACTTAGTCAACAAGAGGAAGAGGCCATGCAGTTGGTATGGCAAAATAAAGGTGGATTTATAAAAGACATATTGACTTTACTGCCTGAACCGAGGATACCTTATACCACGCTTGCTTCTACGTTAAAAAATTTGGAAAAGAAAAAATATCTAAAGTCAACCAAATTAGGAAATTCGTATTATTACAAACCTCTTATCGGCGAAAATGAATATAAGAAGGCCTGTATGGGAGATTTTGTAAGTGATTATTTTAAGAACTCTTATAAAGACTTGGTAAGTTTCTTTGCTAAGGAAGAAAAGATATCTCCTAAGGAATTGAAGGAGATTCTAGAGATGATTCAAAAACCAAAATCATAAGACTATGTCGGAATTCGTGCTATATCTTCTAAAGGCCAATATCGCCTTGATATTATTTTATTTAGGTTATTATTTCTGGCTACGTGAGTTAACATTTTACAGGTTAAATCGGTATTATCTTCTTTTGACTCTTAGCTTTTCAGCAATATATCCGCTGATTAATTTAAAGAATCTTCTTAATAGAAGTTTAGATATCCCTGCAGAGGTAATGACTGCACTGCCAAATTTAAAGGATCTGCAATTCTCTCAACAAGGGATAGAGCTCAGTCAAATCATTGAATATTTATTTTGGTTCAGCTTTGCTGTAGCTTCTTGTAAATTATTGATTAAGCTATGGGGAGTGTTACGCATTCATTTGAATTCAGTGCCTGCTCATTGGACCATCTATTCTTATCGAAGATCACAAGAAGACATTGCCCCTTTTTCATTCTGGAAATCAATTTATATTAACCCCGATAAACATGAAAAAGATGAATTTGACAAAATATTTAAACACGAATATATACATGTACATCAACTTCATAGTTTAGATATCTTAATCTCCGAAATTGCTTTTTTATTTTTTTGGTATAATCCTGTCTGTTGGTTTATACGACAGGCAATTCATGAGAATGTAGAGTTTATTACCGATCAAAAAGTATTATCTACCGGTATAGACAAACAAAACTATCAATATAGCCTGCTAAATATCAGCGTCTTACCAACAAGTCCTGCGTTAGGGAACCACTTTAATATTAAAAATCTAAAAAAGAGAATCAAAATGATGAACAAAAAGCAGACATCGAACAGGCACCTAAGTAAATATGTGTTTATTTTACCCATTGCTATAATTGGTTCCTTAATTTTTAGTGTTTCCAATGCCAAAGAAGCGATTAAGCCTTTAACATCCAATGATAATAACCTTATAAATAAAGTGGAAGAGAATGCAATTGTGAAACAAGATACTTTGCCTGCTAAAAGTGGTGATATTGTTATGAATGAAACTGCTGTAATTGGTATGTCTGCTGATAAAACCCCCACTAGTATTAATACTCCTGAAAATGTTTTGATTTTCTTAGATGGAATAAAAATAAGTAAAGAGGATTTGAATAAGGTAAAGACAGAAAACATTGAATCAATGAATGTTTACAAGGGAGAGTCTGCCGTAGGAAAATTTGGCGAAGACGCTAAAGATGGTGCAATTGAAATATCCACGAAATCTAACAAAAAGGAGTAAATTTGCGGCTCTCTTAGAAATATAATATCGAATGAACTGGATAATATTAATAATTGCGGGCTTATTTGAAGTTGGGTTCGCTACTTGTTTAGGTAAAGCAAGAGAAACTACAGGATCAACAGCAACCTGGTGGTTTATTGGCTTCCTAGTTTGCCTTACAATTAGTATGTATTTATTGATAGTTGCTACCAAAACCTTACCAATCGGAACAGCTTATGCTGTTTGGACAGGTATTGGTGCAGTTGGAACAGTTTTGATGGGTATTTTATTCTTTCATGAGCCAGCTACCTTTTGGCGCGTTTTCTTTCTTATTACTCTAATAGCATCTATCATTGGTTTAAAGGCAGTTTCTGCTCATTAATAACGTATATTTTTTTGAATAATAGGGTCTAGCTGTAATATTTAAAAAAATATTTGTAATTATTAACAGTGTTAAGTAAATTCACACCGTAAATAATTATGGGAATTACTGAGCGCAAAAACCGGAATAAACAGGACTTAAAACAGCACATTTTAGATGCTGCTAAATTGCTTTTCACAAAACACGGTTATGAAGCTACTTCTATTCGTAAAATAGCGAATGTAATTGAGTTTAGTCCCACCACCATTTATTTATATTATCGTGATAAAAATGACATACTCTATGCTCTTCATCAGGAAGGATTTAAGATGTTGGGTACCAGCTTTTACGATTTAGTAAAAATTACAGATCCTCTTGAGCGACTTAAAGAAATGGGGCGCAGCTATTTAAAGTTTGCTCTGGATCATAGTGACTTTTATGAGTTAATGTTTATCATGAAAGAACCTATACAATGGCTTGAAACAGAAGAATGTGTTTCTGGCGATTGGCAAGAAGGTATTACTACTTTTGATTTCTTACATAATACAATTATAGATTGCCAGCAAAAGGGTTACTTCTTAGGTCAAGACTCCAAGTTATTTTCTCTATTTATTTGGTCTACAGTTCATGGACTCTGTTCATTGTCTTTGCATGGACATTTTGAACAGGTAGTTAAAGGAAATAAACTAAATATTCCCTCTGATAAAATACTAGAAAATTCATTTGAAAACTTTTTAGATCTCATTGATAAACTTAAATAGATTAGCTTGTTATAAGAGAGTTGCATTATTAATTATGAAAAGACCACTAATAAATATAATTCTATCTAGCCTTCTTCTTTTAAGTAATACCCTCATCGCTTCTGCCCAAACGAATAAATTAGATAGTTATATTGAGGAAGGATTAAAAAACAATTTAGTTCTTAATCAAAAGAACGTTTCCTGGGAGAAAGCAATGATTGGTCTTCAATCAGCCAAGAGTTTTTATTTCCCCACAATTGATTTTCAAACTACTTATTCAACAGCTGGTGGAGGAAGGAGTATTCCTTTCCCTGTGGGCGACCTTCTTAATGGAGTTTATACTACATTAAATGATTTGACGCAGTCGCAGAGATTTGTTGAACTTGAAAACATGGAAATCAATTTCCTTCCTAAGAATTATTATGATGCGAAAATACGAACTACTGTACCTATTCTAAATTCGGATATACGTTATGGAGTTAAATTAAGCGAGCAGCAAATTGTACTAAAAGAATATGAACTGGATATCTATAAACAGGAATTAATAAAAAATATTAAAACTGCCTACTATAACTATTTGTCAGCTATGCAAGTAGTTGATATTTATAAATCTTCACAGGCATTGGCACAAGAAGGAAAGCGTGTAAATGAGAAATTATATGAAAACGGAAAAGGCTTGCCCGTTTACATTATGCGCTCCGAAAGTGAAATCGCTCAAATTAACGCAGATCTTTCTAAAGCAAAACAGCAAACTGAAAATGCAAAGCTTTACTTTAACTCTCTATTAAATCGATCACCGAAATCAAATATAGAAATTGAATCTGCGAACGATACCATTTTAGAAGATGCCGAAAAGCTACTTTTAAAAGAGGTAAATATAGATACACGAAGCGAAATACAATCCTTGAATCAAGCTCTGAACATTAATGAAACCTTACTAAACAAAGATGAGCATTACTACATTCCAAAATTAAGCGGCTTCCTTGATTTAGGATCTCAGGCTGAGGATCTTAACTTTAATAAGGATAGCAGGTATTACATGATCGGGCTTCAATTGGATATACCTCTTTTTTCAGGGATGAGGAACAAGTATAAGGTCAAAGAAACCAGATTAGATCTTCAATATGCTAAACTTGAATTGGAAAATGCGCGCCAGAATCTGAACCTAAGTGCTGAAGTCGCGAAGAACAAGTTGATATCTGCATTTGAAATATACCGGGCATCAATGCAACAATTAAAGGCTGCCGATTCCTATCAACGGCTCATTGACCGTGGCTACCAAGCTGGTGTAAACACATTCATCGAAACGGTTGATGCGCGTAATCAATTAACATCGGCTCAGTTAGCCACACAAATAAATAAGTATAACGTATTAATTTCCGCAGCAGAATTAGAACGGGAGTTAAACAATTAATCCAAGATCATGAAGAACATCCTTAGTCAACTCAGTCTTTTTACCTTCCTAAGCTTTCTTATAGCATGCGGTGGAACAAAGACTGATGATGGGTTAAATAAAGAAGATATTATTCCTGTAAGATTGATTCCTCTACAGCAAGGTGAAAATGCGAATTCTATTCAGGCTTCGGGTGTTTTTACAACAGAGGATGAAACTATTTTATCTTTTAAAAATGGTGGAATCGTTCAACAAATTACGGTAAACGAAGGCGACCATGTAAATAAAGGGCAGCTACTGGCAAAGTTGAATATGACAGAGGTAAATACCGGCGTTCAGCAAACAGATTTGGCTCTGGAAAAAGCAGAACGTGATTATCAACGAGCCCAACAGCTCTTTAAGGATTCAGTTGCTACCAGGGAGCAGTTAGAAAATGCAAAAACTGCACGCGATATCGCTATTCAGCAAAATAGGGCTGCACAATTTAATCAGAACTTTTCTGAAATAAGAGCTAATACAAATGGATATATACTAAAGCGCCTTGTAAATGAAGGCCAAACCGTTGGACCGGGAACACCTGTTTTACAAGTAAATGGTGCCGGAAATACTGATTGGAAATTAAAAGTTGGTGTAAGCGATCAACAATGGGCATCATTAAGTATCGGTGATGAAGCAATTATTGAATCTAACCTGTCAACAGAAAAGATTAAAGCGCAAGTTTTAAGAAAATCAGAAGGTATCGACCCAACATCCGGAACTTTCACCATCACTTTAAAAATCAATACAGATCAGAATCTCAACTTAGCGTCAGGCGCCTTTGCAAGAGCAGTTATTTATCCATCTAATAAAACTAACGGATGGAATATACCCTATGATGCATTACTGGATGGAAATTCTGATCAGGGATTTGTATTTGTAACCAACGATAAAAAAACAGCAAAGAAAGTGAAGGTAAAAGTTGGTACTATTTCAAATGATGGAATCACAGTGCTTTCAGGATTAGAGAACTCTGATTATCTGATTATTTCCGGAAGCGCATACTTAAATGACGGATCCAAAATCAATGCTTTGTCTAATCAAGACAGCTTAAAAAATTAAAAATGGATATTGCTAAATACGCTCTAAAGAACAGCCAATTTACCTTTATTATGGTTTTGCTGGTTATTGCACTAGGGCTGAGTACTATTTTAAGTATGCCGCGTTCAGAAGACCCGGAAATGAAAACCACCATGTTTCCTGTGGTGGTAGTCTATCCTGGAACCAGCCCTAAGGATATGGAGGAGTTAATCGTGGATCCGATGGAGAGCGTATTATATGGCCTGGATGATATCAAACAAATTAAAACAAGCATCGTTAATGGCTTAGCTCTTATTTTTGTAGAATATACATTTGAGTCGGATGTAAATGATAAATATCAGGAACTTATTCGTGAGATATCTGCCCTCCGCCCTTCCCTGCCTGAAAATATCTATTCTATTGATGTTCAGCGGGTAGACCCATCTAATGTGAATGTCATACAATTAGCTCTTATTTCTGAAAACGCCTCCCGTAATGCTCTGAAACAAAAGTCGGAAGATTTAAAAAAGGAGCTTGAAAAGGTAACAGCACTTAAAGAGGTAAAGATTAGTGGATTATCAGATCAGCTTATTCGCGTAGATGTTCAACCCGACCAACTAGCGAGGATGAATATATCATTAACGCAAGTTATGCAGGCGATTGAAAACGGATCTGTAAATATTCCCGGAGGCAGTGTTGTAGCAGGCGGTAAAACCTTTAGTATCAAAACTACAGGTAATTATCAAAACATTGATGATATACAGAATACAATTGTTAGTAGCAGTGAAGGAAAAAACGTCTTATTAAAAGATATAGCGCAAGTATACGCTGATTATGCGCAAGATAATCATATCACCCGTTTAAATGGCTACCGTTCTTTATTTATTAATGCAGCTATGAAGAAGGGCCAGAACATTACTGAAGTACAAAAAGGGTATTTACCTATTATAGATCAATATAAAGCAGAGCTACCAAGTAATATGGACCTGGTAATGAACTTTGATCAGGCAAATAATGTAAACAATCGTTTAAGCGGATTGGGAATAGATTTTTTAATTGCGGTTACACTGGTTTTATTTACTTTACTTCCATTAGGAAACCGTGCCTCTGCAGTTGTGATGATTGCAATTCCTTTGTCTCTCTCTATTGGAATAGTTATGCTTAATTTACTGGGTTATAGTCTCAATCAGCTTAGTATCGTTGGCTTCGTAGTAGCATTAGGTTTGCTCGTAGATGACAGCATTGTTGTTGTAGAAAATATTGAAAGGTGGATGCGGGAAGGCTACTCGCGCGTTGATGCTGCCTTAAAAGGCACCCAACAAATTACACTAGCGGTTATTGGTTGTACTGCAACACTTGTTATTGCCTTTATGCCTCTCCTGTTTATGCCTGAGGCCGCCGGAGATTTCATTCGTAGCTTACCAGTAGCAGTTATATGTTCGGTAGTAGCTTCTATGGTAGTAGCTTTAACCGTAGTTCCGTTTTTAGCAAGCAGAATATTAAAACCTCATGAAAATCCGGATGGGAATAAAGTACTTCGCCTGTTTCAAAGAGTAATACATAGTACTTATGCAGTTCTATTAGATAAAGCTTTAAAAAAACCATGGCAAGCTGTTATTATAGCTGGTATAATATTTATAGGTTCACTGTTATTAATACCTATTGTAGGTTTCAGCTTGTTCCCTGCTTCTGAAAAGCCACAGTTTTTGATCAATATTACCACACCCCTTCAGTCAAACATCTATTATACCGACTCCATTACACGTCAGATAGAGGAAAAACTTGATAGCATTAAAGAGGTACAGTACTATTCATCAAACATTGGAAAAGGTAATCCTCAGATCTATTACAATGTGATGCAGGCAAATGAACGTACTGATTTCTCAGAAATATTCGTTCAATTAAAAGAAGATACCAAAACAAAGGATAAAATCAGGTTAATTAACGAATTGCGACAACTGTGGACTCCTTACCCGGGAGCCAAGATAGAGGTGAAGGACTTTGAACAAGGAGTTCCAACCATTTCGCCTGTGGAAGTAAAACTTCTGGGGAATAACCTTGATACTCTGCAATCATTAGCATCTAAGGTTGAAAGGCTCTTTCTTAATACAGAAGGTACACTCTATGTAAACAATCCCGTTCAGAACAAGAAGACTGATATCCGTGTAAAAGTCGATAAAGCAAAGGCATTAGCATTGGGAGTACCAAGTTCTAGTATTGATCAAACTATCCGGATGGCTTTAGCTGGAATCGATATTGCAAATTTCAATGATCCGGTAAACGATAATAATGATTATCGCATTCGCTTAAGTGTGCCAAGAAATCCGTATCCGGACTTAACCGTATTTAATAATATTTACGTAAACAATATTCAGGGAACAGCCATTCCCTTAAGCCAATTAGCAAGTCTGGAATTAGAATCATCATCGTCACAAATTAACCATCTCAATAAAGTACGTACGGTTTCAGTAAACTCTTTCGTTCAAAACGGCTATCAAAACGACCAGGTAATTCAGCGTGTTATTGATAAAATGGACGAAATGCCTCTTCCCGAGAGCTATAGTTATATAATGGGTGGTGAGGTTGAAGCAAGAGAACAGTCGTTCGGCGGCTTCGGTACGATCATTCTTATAACAGTATTTCTATTTATAGCGGTATTGGTCCTGGAATTCAAAACCTTTAAGAGTACCCTAATCGTTCTATCGGTAATTCCGCTTGGAATTGTAGGTGCCGTTATTGCTCTCCTGCTAACTGGAAACACGTTATCATTTGTGGCAACAATAGGTATGGTGGCTCTTGCCGGAATAGAAGTTAAGAATACTATTTTGTTAGTAGATTTTACAAATCAATTGCGTAGAGAAGGAATGGAATTAAATGAAGCGATAGAGAAAGCAGGAGAAATCAGATTTCTACCAATAATTCTGACAACTTTAACAGCTATCGGTGGATTGCTACCCATTGCATGGTCAAGCAATCCGTTAATATCCCCTTTAGCAATTGTGATAATTGGCGGATTAATTAGTTCTACACTTTTATCAAGAATAGTAACTCCGGTTGTTTATAAACTAATGCCACCGAAAATCTAAATTAATATTCTAGCACCAATTGTTTATGTAATTTTAACAAAGTTTTACCGGGTTCAATACAAAAACCAGGATGAACCTTTGAGCATTGTATAATCGTACTCCGTGTGGCTGTAAGCCATCTAAAGCGGTCAGCAATATCAAGCCTTCCTATTGGGCCTGCATCTCTCCCACCTAAGCATATTCTCTCAATAGACCTTAAATTATTCTCGACCTCCTGAAAGTCAAAAGATCTTGAAAACGAATTAAGTCGTTTCTCATCCAATATAAAAGCAGCTTCTAAAAAACGCTGTTTCTTACAATAAAGAATAACACCGATGTTCAGAAACTCTTCTCGCTCAACCCGTGGAACAAAGCGGATTACCGCATACTCATAAATGTGCTTCTCTTGCATTTCGGGCTTCATTTACAAAAATTTCTGAATGGGCAATTCTAGTCTTTAAAAATTGAGCATATACTTGACGATGCTCTTCTGCTGAAGTAAATGGGCTATCCTTGATTAACCATTTATCGGGAATTAAACTTACAATGGAGTCTATTAATTCATCTGTCAAAATAGAGCGAAATTCTTCATTAACAGCATCAATATCACTGGCATATGGCAATAAAACATGTTCTTTTATCTTAACAAATGGTCGCATTGACTGCTCCTCCCAGTTCTGCCAGGAGTGATGAAAATAGAGTGCAGCACCATGATCTATTAACCATAGTTCACTTTTCCATAAAAGCATATTGGTATTTCGGGCAGTACGATCTACGTTTGTTATAAGCGCATCTAACCATACTATTTTAGACGCAAGCAAAGGATCAACCTTAGCAACAAGCGGATCAAATGTGATAGCTCCGGACAAATAATGAAGAGCCAGGTTCAGGCCTATGCTTGCTTTTAATAAATCTTGTATTTCTTCATCACCTTCAGTTCGTCCGAAGGCTTCATCTAAATTAGCAAACACAATTTCAGGAACTTTCAATCCCAGTGCCCTTGCTATCTCTCCTCCAATCAATTCAGCAATTAATGCCTTAACACCCTGACCAGCGCCTTGAAATTTTAACACATACAAAAACTCATCATCAGCCTCTGCAATAGCAGGCATAGATCCACCTTCACGTAATGGCGTTACATATCGGATTACCTGAACAGTTCGAAGTTCGTTTATCATTAGATAGCAGCGTTAAGATATCAATTCTAAAGCTTGTTTAATATATTTCAATCCTTCATCAGAATAAGAGAGGGTTAATGCTTGTTCACGGCCTTTTTCATCCATCTTTAAAAGTGATTTTCTTAAAATATTGACAATCTTTTCAGGTTCGTATTTAGGAAAGAAGTCTTCATACTGAAACTCCAAAAACACCAAACACAATGCATTTTCAAGTGTCTGAACCTCCTTATCAACTTTAATCTTCTTTTTTAAAAGAAATTGCTTTACCCGATCAATCTGATCTTGCCCATACCCTACTTCTTTCATAATAGCCGTTGACTTATCAGCATGAAAAATAGCTAAATCACGCCGCCAGTCTAAATAACCGGTTCTACCTTCCGGATACTGACTTCGGAGAATCTCCCAGCGACCAATATGCTGGCTTCGGGAAGCTAGTAACAACTCCTCGCTTGGCTCTGGATCAAGCTTTAAGACCCATTCATACAACTGTTTGGCTAAGAAGTATTCTTCAGGAAAAATCTCTCCTTCATAAGTATAGCTTATAGGATCCTTCCTATTATAAGCATCGTATTTTTCAAAGGCTAATTCTAATTTATTCATCAATCGCAAAATAAGGAAAATATTGCATTATCGTACAGATTGATAAGCAATCCGACTGCCTGGTTGAGAGAAAACAATTTGCCATACGTTATTGGTTTTCGCTCTAAAAGAAGCTGCAGAACAGGATAGATAATAAACCCACATATTGTAAAAGCGCTGATCATACATGTCTTTCAGCTGAGGCCATGAATTCTTAAATCTTTTCAACCATTCCATTAATGTATGATCATAGTGCAAACCGATGTTATGCCAATCCTCTAAAATGAACTTGCCCTGTGTTGCCTGATCGATTTGATAGATAGAAGGAATCATTCCATTTGGAAAAATATACTTATCAATCCAAGGGTCTGCCACGGTTGCTGATTCATTGCCTCCAATACAGTGTAATAAAAAAAGTCCATCTTTCTTTAATATCCGTTTAACAGTATCCATATAACCCTTATAATTCTTATAACCAACATGTTCAAACATTCCAATTGATACTACCTTATCAAACTCACCCTCTAATGTTCTGTAATCTTGTACCCTGATCTGTACAGGTAAACCAGCGCATATTTCAGTTGCTTTCTTGGCCTGCTCTTCAGAAATAGTTATTCCCAATACATTCACTTGATATTTTTCAGCGGCAAAACGAGCAAAACCACCCCAACCACAACCAATATCTACAACAGTTTCTCCTTGTTTTAATTTCAGCTTTCTACATATAAGATCAAGCTTTGCTTCCTGCGCTTCATCCAATGTTAAAACATTTTCCCAATAAGCACAAGAATAAATCATTCTTGAATCCAACATAGCTTCATAGAGCACATTACCAATATCATAATGTTTATACGCTACATCTTTAGCTCTGGACAAGGATTGAAGATTAAACATCCGGGCTTTTAATAATAAAAGAGCTTTTTTCAAATCCCATTTTATATAATCTGATAAGTTTGCGGAAATAATCCGATACATAAACTCATCCAATTGCTTACACTCCCACATTCCATCCATATACGATTCGCCAAGGCCTATGGAACCTTCTCTAAAAACCCGTTCATAAAACGCATCATTATGAATCGCAATATCCCAGGGTTGAGACCCATTTATTTCGATTCCTGCTTTTGATAATAATTGCTTAATAAAGTCTACGTAAAAGTTTTTTGCCATATTTCTCTAAATAAAAACTTACAAAAAATAGCTTACCTTCTAATATAATTGAATAGCACTATATAAAACAATCCAGAAAATCTAGAAGCATATGAATAACTAAGCCAATTCCAACAAGCCTAAATTTAGGAAAAAACAATAGAATAAAATAAAAAGGTATAATATAATAAGAATGGAGAGGATGATAACCAATGCTACAACGCATTGGGTCATAAATAGGTACTGCTAATAAGTGATCCAGATCTATCAGCATAGTAGCCATCATAATGAGAAAAGCTTTAGCTATGGAACCTTTGTAGAAAACTAAAGCCACCACCGCTGGCACTAAAAAATGTAAAGCTATATGTATCATTTTTTATTTCCTTACTCCTCACTTTCAGGAACTCTTGATCTGCGGGCAACTCGACCTACAGTTAAGCCCTGAACAACAATCGAAAAAACGACCACAAAGTAAGTTATTTCCAAGAGGATATTCTTGTATTCACCATTAGCCATCGATAATACCAAAGCAATGGATACCCCCCCTCTGAGACCTCCCCAAACCAGCATTCTCATTGTATTTCTATTAAAGGCGCTCATGAAGGGAAGAACAAAAGAAGGTAACCAGATAGAAATGAACCGTGCAAATAACACGACTAAGATGGCTGCTATACCTAAAACCCAATGTCCAAACAGATCAGGTATTAATAATAGTTCAAAGCCTATAAATAAAAACAAGATAGCATTTAATACAGCATCAATCAGTTCCCAGAACTTACCAACATAATCTCTGGTTACGACAGAACTAATGGCTTGTTTACCTACGTTTCCGATAAACAAACCTGCTGCAACCATCGTTAAGGGACTTGATAAATGCAAACCTGCTGCAACGAGGTAACCACCCATTACTACGGATAAAGTTATTAGCACGGAAACTATATAATCATCTGTTCTCCTTAAGGCCATGGATGCTGTAATCCCCAATAAAGAGCCTAATAGCAAACCACCGCCAGCTTCTTTTAGTAACAACCAGGAAATAGATGAAAAAGAAATTACCAGACCTTCTGTTTGAGCCAATTGTAAAATAACAGCGAATAATACAACCGCTACACCATCATTAAAAAGCGATTCTCCACCAATTTTTATTTCCAGAGATTTTGGAACCTTTGCTTGTCTCAAAATACCTAATACAGCAATCGGATCAGTAGGAGAAATTAGAGCGCCAAACAATAAACAAAAAATAAACGGGAGTTCAATATTGAGCCAGGGAGCAATGTAAAAGAGCATCCCTCCTACTACAAAAGTGGAAATCACTACACCAACAGTTGCAGAAGTAATAATAGGTTTTTGGTACTGTTTAAGATCAGCAAAGTTTACATGCAATGCCCCTGCGAACAGCAAAAAGTTTAACATAGCTCCCATAAGTACTTCTGTAAAATCAAATTCAGAAATCATATTAAAGAAGCTCAAGGTTGTCTTAGGGAAAACACTAATTCCAACTACCCGAATTACAATGGAAACAATAATTGCTATTAACATAATTCCAATAGTAAAAGGGAGCTTCATAAACCGATGGTTTATATAGGCGAAGAATGAGGCCAGAACGATTAAAATTGAGAAAGTGTAATATAATTCCATGCGATTGTATAAAGTCACAAAATAGAAAAAAAATCTTTTTACTAAATACTTTTTTAATTTATTACTTTTATGCCAATCAAATTTTAAGAAAATGACCTACCAGCCTAAGAAGGAACGTTACGAAAAGATGCTATACAATACTTGCGGCAAAAGTGGCTTAAAGTTGCCTGCAATTTCATTGGGTATGTGGCATAATTTCGGCGATGATGCTTCTCATGAAAATAAAAGAGCCATTTGTCACACAGCGTTTGACCTGGGCATAACTCATTTTGATTTAGCTAATAACTATGGACCACCTGCCGGAAGTGCAGAAACGGCCTTTGGAAGAATCTTAAAAGAAGATTTCGCTAACCACCGCGATGAACTTATTATATCATCCAAAGCCGGCTACGATATGTGGCCCGGTCCATATGGAGAATGGGGAAGCAGAAAATACCTTATTGCTAGTTGTGACCAAAGTTTAAAACGCTTAGGTGTTGATTATGTAGATATCTTTTATTCACACCGCTTTGATCCAAATACGCCTTTAGAAGAAACAATGATGGCATTGGATCATATTGTACGTTCAGGCAGAGCACTTTATGTTGGTATCTCTTCTTACAACTCACAACGCACCCGGGAAGCTTATCAAATTCTGAAAGAGCTTGGAACACCTTGCCTGATTCATCAACCTAGCTATTCTATGTTAAACCGTTGGATTGAAGAGGACGGATTAGTAGATACCCTGGAAGAATTGGGAATAGGAAGCATTGTATTCTCTCCCTTAGCACAGGGGATGTTAACCACTAAATATTTAAAGGATATTCCAGAAAATAGTCGTGCGGGCCAGCATAAATCTCTAAATCCTGATTTCCTGAACGAAAAAAACATTGCTAACATTCGCTCATTAAATGAAATTGCACAAGGCCGCGGACAAACTCTGGCTCAAATGGCCATTGCCTGGGTTCTGAGAAAAGGAAGAATTACCTCTGCCTTAATTGGAGCTAGTCGTCCAGAACAGGTAATAGACTGTGCGAAAGCCATTGAAAACATCGAATTCTCTGAGAATGAATTAAAGGAAATTGATAAATACGCTGTTGATGGTTCCATCAATATTTGGGCAAAGTCAATAGAGAAATAATAATATAAACCTGAACCGTCATGAACAATGTTGTTTGCCTATATGCGGGAATAAACAGCAACTCATGATGGTTGTTTGTTAATAGAAATAGATACCTAATGAAAACACTCTTACTAATAGGTTCCGGAAGTTTTATTGGTGGAGTTTTGCGGTATTTACTTTCACAGTTTATTCAAATTAAAGCAGATTCATCCTTTCCTATAGGAACATTAGGTGTAAACATAATTGGTTGCTTTTTTATCGGGCTGATCGTTGGTTATATTGATAAAGAAAACGTTGGAGTTGAATGGCGCTTCCTTTTAGTAACAGGCCTCTTGGGTGGCTTTACAACTTTCTCAGCTTTCTCTATGGAGTCAATTAACCTCCTTCGAGAAGGTCAGATAGGCTTTGCTCTTTCCTATGTAGCATTAAGTATCATCTTAGGTTTATTGGCAACGTTTGTTGCCTTTTCGATCTTTGGAAATAAATCGGGAATAATCTAAAAGATCTTAAAATACTCGTCTTTAATCTAGGTAAATCTATGAGAAATATAAAAATTGGCCTGTTAGGAAAAGTAATACTTGCAATTGTATTCGGGATTGGCGCAGGATTAATTTTCCCCGATTGGATATCAAGAGTATTTATAACCTTCAATAGCCTTTTTAGTAATTTTTTAGGCTTTATAGTTCCTTTAATTATTTTAGGGTTGATTGCACCAGGCATTGCTGATTTAGGTAAAAGTGCTGGTAAGCTTCTTATAATAACGTCTGTATTAGCTTATGGATTTACAATTTTTACCGGCTTTTTTGCCTATTTCTCTTGCAATATCTTCTACCCTTCTTTATTAGGATCCATTGACTCTATTCCTAAAATAGATGGTGCTGCTAAAACTTTAGAAGCTTACTTTACATTGGAAATGCTTCCTCTGTTTGATGTTATGAGCGCACTTATTCTATCTTTTACGTTGGGCTTAGGGATGGCTTTTATAAAAGGCGACACGCTTAAAAAATCAATGGAAGAATTTAAGGATATAATCATGAATGTTATTAATCATATAATCATTCCCATTTTACCTCTCTATATCTTTGGTATATTCTTAAACATTACAATTTCCGGGCAAGTTGAAAGTATCTTAGCCGTATTCATAAAGATCATCATTTTAATTTTTATTCTTACCGTTATACTGCTGCTCATTCAGTTTAGCATTTCAGGAATTGTTGCCAAGGTAAACCCGCTAAAAGCATTAAGAAATATGATGACAGCCTATTTAACAGCTTTAGGAACGCAATCATCAGCTGCTACCATTCCTGTAACTTATCAACAAACATTGAAGAATGGCGTAGATGAAGATGTGGCAGGATTCGTAATTCCACTTTGTGCTACCATTCACCTTTCTGGTAGCATGCTAAAAATAACGGCTTGTGCCATGGCAATCATGATGATGAATGGAATGCCTATTGTTCCTGAAGTATTTATAGGTTTTATATTTATGCTGGCAATAACCATGGTTGCTGCACCTGGAGTACCAGGAGGCGCTATTATGGCTGCTCTAGGAGTTCTATCTTCAATTCTTGGTTTTAATGAAGAAGCATTGGGATTGATGATTGCACTTTACATTGCGATGGACAGCTTTGGTACAGCATGCAACGTAACAGGTGATGGAGCAATTGCTTTAATTATTAATAAGATCTATAAAAAAGACCTTAATCAACCTGCTGCAATCTACTCTGAATAAAAATCTATTATAGAACCGAAGTAGTCTGTATTCCAGCCATCCGTAATGTTATCATAATCTTCATCCGGAATACTAGTGTGCGTTAACTCAACAGATGTTCCCTGTTTATGTGGATGCAGCTTAATAGTAACAATTGAGTCCTCATTTTCATCACCAAAATACCACTGTTGGATAATTTTCTTGTTTTCCTCAAAAGCAATGTTCTTTCCTACAATACTATCATCCCAGAGAGAGAATTCGGTATCGGGCTCTGCCTGCATTTGCGCTTTAGCTCCTGTCCAAAGTTCAATAGTAGGTTCAATGGTTAAAGCTTTATATACTTCTTCCGGACTCGCCGGCACGATGTAATATTTCTTATAGTCTTTCATTTCATTTTAATCCCAGGAGTCCTGTACTCAGCTGTAATATATTCCTTGTTATTTAGCGGTTCCTTCTGGTGCTAAGAAAAAATCCATTACTCAGCACTCTTTTCAATTCCAAATATTGGAGAAAATGTTTAAACAGATAATCTTCAATTGCACCGTAATTACTTAAACGATTCTTTTCTTTCTACTAAAACATCACAAAATAGAAAAAAAAAGCGACGGACACCTTTTTTAAAAATAAATTATATTTAACTAATTGAAGAACAATATTTTATCGTATATCAAATAGCTTGTGGAGACAGGAGAAATGTTACGCATCATTTTAGTTAATTGGAGTTAGGTACAGTTAATAATGGCCTGTAATCCCAAATGTTATAAAAATTAAACTTTTTTTTGGAGTTTTATTTTCATATATTTACCCTCAACCAATTATAATCTTTCCATAAATACGAAAATCTCTAATCCTTATTAGGAATCTGGGGCTTACATGATGGTCTGTTAAAAAAACAATCATCATTATGAGAACCACTTACCCTTTGTTATATGATAGAAACACAGTCTAAACTAGCATTAAAGCTAGTTTAGACATTTCAAATTAATAATTCAATTATACAGCACATGAGTAATGGTAAAAAACTAAGAAGTCAAGAGTGGTTTGGTGGTAATGATAAAATGGGCTTTGTACATCGTTCTTGGTTAAGAAATCAGGGCTATCCGAATGATTATTTTGAAGGCAAACCCGTGATAGGTATTTGTAATACTTGGTCAGACTTGACGCCTTGTAATGGTCATTTACGCGATGTTGCCGAAGTTGTAAAACGTGGTATTCTTGAGGCAGGCGGCTTTCCTTTGGAATTTCCCGTCATGTCATTAGGCGAAACTATTATGCGACCAACTACTATGCTGTTTCGTAATTTGGTAAGTATGGATACTGAAGAATCCATTAGAGCAAATCCACTAGACGGTATCGTGCTTTTAACTGGATGTGACAAAACAACGCCATCAACTGTTATGGGTGCCTGTAGTGTTGATTTACCAACAATTGTGGTTCCTGGAGGCCCTATGTTAAATGGGAGGTTTAGAGGCGAAAGCATTGGTTCCGGATCTTTTAATTGGATGATTAAAGAAAAACAAAAAACACAAGATTTTGATGCTGAAGCGATGCAAGAAGCTGAAATTTGTGCGGCTCGAAGTATAGGACATTGTAACACGATGGGAACGGCTTCAACTATGGGAACGATGTGTGAAGCATTAGGACTTACCTTGCCTGGTTTTTCATCTATCCCTGCGGCAGATTCTCGCAAAAAGGTTATGCAACAATTGTCTGGCCGTCGTATAGTAGATATGGTGAAAGAAGATTTAACCTTGTCTAAAATCCTTACCAGAAAAGCATTTGAAAATGCCATAGTAACCAATGCCGCCGTTGGAGGTTCTACCAATTTAATTATTCATTTAATTGCTATCGCACGTCGAATAGGTGTTGATTTAAAATTAGAAGATTTTGATAGTGTTGGAAGTCAAATCCCACTATTGGTAAACCTAATGCCTTCAGGAAAATATCTGATGGAAGATTTCTTTTATGCCGGAGGCTTGCCTGTAGTTATGAAGGAATTGGGCGATTTATTACATCAGGATATTATAACAGCTAATGGAAAAACATTCAGGGAAAATTATGCTAAAGCCATATGCTATAATGATGAGATTATTGCCAAAATAGATAAACCATTACAAGAACATGCGGGTATTGCTGTTTTAAAAGGAAATTTATGTGAAAATGGCGCCGTCATTAAACCTTCTGCAGCTACAAAGCATTTATTGAATCATACGGGTAAAGCGGTTGTTTTTGAAAGCATGGAAGATTATCACCATAGAATTGATGACCCGAATTTAGATATTGATGAAGATAGTGTCATAGTACTAAAAGGCGTGGGACCAAAAGGATATCCAGGAATGCCGGAAGTTGGCAATGTGGATTTGCCAGAAAAATTAATTATGAAAGGTGTGAAGGATATGGTTCGTATTTCTGATGGTCGAATGAGTGGCACAGCTTATGGCACCGTAGTGCTTCATGTATCACCGGAATCAACAATTGGTGGAACCCTTGCTATTGTACGAAATGGCGATATGATTACCTTAGATGTTGAAAATAGGTTATTACAACTTAATATTTCTGATGAAGAAATAGCAGAACGAAAATTGGCATGGAAAGCACCAGAGCCAATGGCCACAAGAGGTTATGTTCGTATTTATTTAGATCATGTGGAAGGTGCCGAATTGGGGGCTGACTTAGATGTCCTTGTTGGGGGATCGGGTTCTAAAGTTGACAGGGATTTACATTGATCTAATATAAACCAATTATAAACTAATCGAACTAACCGCATGGCGATCATCTATTTATTAATCAGTGTATTGCTGATTGTATTTTTAACCTCTAAGCTAAAAATTCACCCCTTTATAGTGTTACTTTTAGTGGCTATTCTTTATGGCATCGTTTCAGGAATGCCACTAAATCAAATTATTAATTCCGTAAATTCAGGATTTGGAAACACATTAGGCGGTATTGGAATGATTATCATCCTTGGTGTTATCATTGGTGCTTTTTTAGAAAATTCAGGAGGTGCTTATGCCCTGGCGGAAAAAGTATTGAAGTTCACAGGAAAGAAAAAGATCCCCTTCGCTATGGGTTTGATCGGATGGTTTGTTTCTATACCTGTTTTTGCAGATAGTGGCTTTATGCTATTGTCACCATTAAATAAAAGTTTATCAAAAAAAGCAGGTATTACTTTATCTGGAGCTGCCATTGCTTTAGCACTTGGTTTAACAGCATCACACGTTTTGATCCCCCCAACACCCGGACCCGTAGCGGCAGCTCATTATTTAAACGCCGATTTAGGATTAGTAATGTTACTTGGAATCCCAATCAGTTTAGGCGCTTTGGCCATATCGCTTATTTTCATTAAGAAATATGTTTCGAAAATCTATATTGATCCCAATCCGGAAATTTCTGAAGAAGACATAGCCATACAATTTAAATCTAAACCAAGTGCACTTAAATCGATCGTACCTATTTTTGTTCCCATTATTTTAATTGTTATTGCATCAATATTAACAACGGCTTTTGGTTATAAAATGGAAAGTTATGAAACATTTCCTCTAGTCATTAAAATTTTATTGTTTTTAGGAGAACCATTTATGGCTTTATTAATTGGAGCTTTTTTATCATTAACGCTTCCAAAAAAATTAAGTTCAGATATGTTTTCCACCGATGGATGGATTGGCAAAGCCTTAGTGGCGGCATCTTCGATCATATTAATTACAGGTGCAGGAGGTATTTTTGGTCAGGTATTGCGCGATTCAGGAATAGCAATCACTTTAGGAGAGACATTATCTGATATCAATATCAATATTTGGTTACCTTTCTTATTGGCAGCCGCTATAAAAACAGCTCAAGGCTCCTCTACCGTAGCTTTGATAACAACTGCATCTATATTAGCACCTATGATGGGCACTTTAGGTTTTGAAACCGAATTACAAAAAGCCATGGTGGTTATTGCTATCGGTGCAGGATCCGCAGTAGTTTCACATGCTAACGATAGTTTCTTTTGGGTGGTTACTCAATTATCAGGCATGGATGTCAAAACGGGTTATCGTTTTCATACACTAGGAACCGCTGTACTAGGAATATCATCAGCAATTTTATTATTTTTAACATACTTATTCTTCGGGTAAATGAAAATTTACAATACAACAAAAGGAATCTTAATTCAATCCGACAAATCATTTTACTTAGTAAATGACAATTGGGATGATTTCTTTAATAATGATAATCTATATGACAAAGTTCAAGATATTGTTAAGCAAAGTTCAGCCATTGACAATGCGGAAGACATCATAGCACTTCATCTATTGGTGCCTATGAAAAGTCAAGAACTATGGGCAAGCGGAGTTACCTATTTCAATAGTAAATTAGGCAGACAAGAAGAAAGTAAAGGTGCAGGCGGAGGCGACTATTATGAGCGTGTTTACAATGCTGACAGACCCGAATTGTTTTTTAAAGCAACTATAAATAGAACAGTACCATCGGGAGGAAAGGTAAACATTAGAAAAGATTCTACATGGGATGTGCCAGAACCGGAATTAACATTAGCCATTACATCTTCTGGTAAAATAATTGGTTATACGATTGGTAATGATATGAGTTCAAGAAGTATTGAAGGCGAAAACCCTTTGTACCTTCCGCAAGCTAAAACATACGATGCCTGTGCTGGTTTAGGACCATGCATTTATTTAACAAAAGAAGCCCTTCCTTTAGATACTGAAATTGCTATGAAAATCAATAGAAATGGACAAACGGTTTTTGAAGGTACCATCGAAATAGATAAAATTAAACGTAAGTTTGAAGATTTGGTATCATACCTCTATAAAGAATGCTCTTTTGCTTGTGGAAGTTTTTTAATGACTGGTACGGGTATTGTTCCAACCAATGCTTTTACACTACAAAGTGGCGACGAAATTAGTATTTCAATAGCACCCATAGGTACTTTAGTAAACTATGTAAGATGACACTAATTAAAGCTGTTATTATTTTTTTTAGTCTTATAACTCTTAATGAGAGCTTTGGGCAAACCAATGTATATAGTTTTAGTGAAGACTCTAAACGGCATGACGATGTTCCAAAAGGAGTAGTAACAAAATATGTATGGAGAAGCATCCTACTTGAGGGTACCATCAGAGAGTATTATTTATACGTTCCTGCACAGTATAATCCGAATGAAGCTGCTGCTCTAATGGTTTTTCAGGATGGACAGGCGTATGTGAATGAAACAGGCGATTTTCGTGTACCTATAGTCTTTGATAACCTCATTCATAAAAAAGACATGCCAGTAACTATAGGTTTATTTATAAACCCGGGTCACAGAAGTTCTGAATTGCCCGAAAATCCGTTTGACGCTAATAACAGAAGTATTGAATATGATAGTTTAAATGATACTTACGTACGATTTCTTATTGAGGAACTAATACCAGAAATAAGCAAAACTTATAACATAACCAACAATCCACAAATGAGAGCCATTGGCGGATTATCTTCTGGGGGTATTTGTGCCTTTACAGCTGCTTGGGAACGACCCGATTATTTTACCAAAGTCATGAGCCATTTTGGAAGTTTCACAAACATTCGGGGCGGGCACAATTATGAAGCTATGATTAGAAAAACACCTAAAAAAAATATCAAGGTGTATCTTCAGGATGGGTCTAACGATTTAAATAATGAGCATGGAAATTGGTGGCTTGCCAATCAACAAATGGCCTCATCACTAGCATATAAATCGTATGATTATATATTTGTAACCGGAACTGGTGCCCACAATGGAAAACATGGGGGAAGTGTACTGCCCGAAGCCTTAAAATGGTTATGGTCTGATTTTAAAACAGAATAGAAATTATATAAAATTTACAAAATGATATTGACAGGAAAAAATTATATAGCAGGTTTTGTTTCATCAAAAGGGGAAACAACATTTAAAGCTATCAACCCTTCCGATACTACAGAATTAGAAACAACATTTTATGAAGCAACCATAGATGAGACAAATGAAGCAGCCTTAAAAGCACATGAAGCATTTGCTATATATCGTAAGAAAAGTGGAAAGGAAAAAGCGTTGTTTTTAGATGCCATTGCTGATGAAATTTTAAATCTTGGAGATGATTTGATAACACGTTGTTCTGCAGAAACAGGTTTACCTATAGGTAGACTAACTGGTGAACGCGCCAGAACCACAGGACAATTAAAATTATTTGCGACAGTTTTGCGTGAAGGCTCCTGGGTTGATGCCAGAATAGATACGGCGCTGCCAGATAGACAACCATTACCCAGGGCTGATATTCGTTATATGCAAATACCTTTAGGTGCTGTAGGCGTTTTCGGAGCTAGTAATTTTCCGTTGGCCTTTTCGGTTGCAGGAGGAGACACCGCATCAGCTTTAGCCAGCGGTTGCCCTGTTGTTGTAAAGGGTCATCCTTCACATCCTGGAACCTGCGAGTTAATAGCCATGGCCATTAATAAGGCTTCGGAAAAAACCAATATGCCAAAAGGTGTTTTTTCAATGGTACATGGCTCTGTGGAAGTAGGTATGGCTATAGTAAATCATCCTCATATTAAAGCGATTGGTTTTACGGGATCTACCAAAGGGGGAACTGCTATTTTTCAGGCGGCTAATAGCCGGGAGGAACCTATTCCGGTTTATTCCGAAATGGGAAGCACAAATCCTGTTTTCATTTTACCTGAGGCTTTGAAAGAACGTTCCGAAGAAATTGCTAAAAGCTTAACTAACTCTGTAACATTAGGAGCTGGGCAGTTTTGTACAAATCCTGGTTTGGTGTTTTTGAATAATGATGAAAATCTGCAAAGTTTTCAGGAACTGACGGCAAAGCACTTTGAAGAAACGGAAGCAGGCGTCATGTTGAATAAAGGGATTAAATCTGCATTCGATAATGGCATAGAGCATTTAGCCAGTAACAAGGTTGACGTAAAATTATTAGCCAAAGGTAAATCCAGCGTAGAAGGATTTAAAGGAAGCGCACATTTATTTGAAACCACAGCTAAAAGTTTCATTTTAAGAGATTATTTAGAAGAAGAAAATTTTGGGCCGTCAACCATTAATGTTATTGCAGATTCTAAAGAAGAATTGTTGGCATCAGCAAAAAAAATGAAAGGCCATTTAACGGCAACACTTTTTGGAACTGAAAACGATTTAAATAATTACACCGATTTAATAGACATTTTAGAACAAAAGGTTGGGAGATTGATTATTAATGATTTTCCTACTGGCGTTGAAGTATGCCATGCTATGGTGCATGGAGGCCCGTTTCCAGCGACTTCCAATAGTCGTTCAACATCTGTAGGAACGACAGCTATATATCGTTTTACACGACCAGTATGTTATCAAAATTTTCCGGAAAATTTATTGCCCCAAGAATTAAAGAACAATAATCCTTTGGGTATTATGAGATTATTTAATGGCGATTATAAAAGATAAATAATAATTCTTTAATTCCAGTCCATTAGGTTCATCACCCTTTTAAACTCATCTTGTACAGGTGCTAAAATACGAATATCCTGTTCGGTTATTGGATGTTTAAATTGCAACGAAGAAGCATGCAAAAGCATGGTTGTCATATCCCATTGTTCTTTAAAAAAACGGTTTTGCTTATTACAGCCATGTTTACGATCACCTATAATGGGATGAAAAATATGCGCGAAATGTTTTCTTAACTGGTGCATTCGCCCGGTTGTTGGCTTGGCTTCTATTAATGAATATCTTGAAGTTTCATGCTTACCCAAGGGAATTGCCAACTCTGCTCGCTCTAGAGTTTTAAATTCAGTAAATGCCTCTTGCATCATACCATTTTCTTTTAAAAGAGGATAGTCAATCTCCATTTGATCAGGTGAATAGCCTCTCACAATGGCAAGATATTCTTTCTGCACCTCTCCTTTCATAAATTGCTGATGCATTGCTATCTCAACTTCCTTATTAAAAGCAAAAAGCAGCACTCCGCTGGTTTTGCGATCTAAACGGTGAACCGGACTAACGTATTTACCTACTTGTGCTTTTAAAAGCTGCAGTGCAAATTCTTTTACATCTCTTGCAATAGACGAACGATGTACCAATAACCCATGTGGTTTATTGATGGCAATTAAATATTCATCCTGATAGATTATTTCTAACATTCAATACTTTTCTACGAAGATAGGGATTAAAGCTATTTCTCTAAACAAGAATCGCCATGTTATTTATGATAAATAACACGGCGATCCGTATAGAGTTAAAAAAAACTAGTCATATTAAAGACTAGCAATTCTTTATAATTACTTAACTGAAACCGGTATTGTAAGATTATCCCATGACAAAGAAAAACCATTTGCATTAACTTCATAAACTAATCGCTCATGCATAGTACTGCTTTTTACCGGCTTTACAGAAGCTGTAAGAACATCCTTGCTTCTATCCAAGTTTGCCTCACCTGTTCTTTGAATTCCCCATTGTCCGGTTTCAGAATTCAAAATAACAGTCCAGCCATTATTTGCAGTAGGAAGCATAAAGAGAGTGTATTTTCCAGCAGGGAGGCTTTTACCTTCAACTTGAATTGCTGCAGTGGTTTCTAATGTTGTAGCTTGATTAGCGCCAGCTCTCCATACTTTATCATAAGGAACTAAACCTCCAAATATCTCCCTTCCTTTTACCGCAGGACTACTATAAGTAATGGTTACTGTTGCATCCCCAATTTTTCCAGAAGCAGTAGCAGGAGGACTTGCAGGAGGTTGATTATTTTGAGCAAAAAGGAACGTTGTACTCATTAATAAGAACAACATGCTCATCAGTGATTGTTTTAGTGTGAAAATTTTCATTTTTTAGACTTTTAATTGTTAATAGATAGGTTAATTATTAATTTATTATTAGCAGTTCGCATTAATCCAAAAATAGTCATAAAGATGAATAAAATCACTCTATTTAATATACTGATATAATTGTTACAAAAGAGAACCGATTCATTCGGAAAAAATTCTTCTTATTTTAATATTCTAAATAATTTAAATCTTTATTAAAACTTTCCTTAAGTCTACTCAATGCAAAGATGGCGATGGCAGTTAATAGAAATATCATGATATATCCGGCGGTTATTATTCCATATCGTGATACAAAGACCTCAAACAATAATGTACTGGGAATTAATGCGCCACGCACAAAGTTAGGAGCTGTAGTAGCAACAGTCGCTCGCAAATTGGTACCAAATTGTTCGGAGGCAATCGTTACAAATGTAGCCCAGTAGCCCACTGCTAAACCCATAAAGAAGGCTATCCAATGAAATCGTTGTTCGGTTAAGCCTGCACTGCTCAAGAACCAAACTGAAGTAGCTATGATTCCTAACTGAAAAAGAAAAACAACCAACCTTCTCGATTTTGTTATTTGTGCTAATAACCCGGCAAATATATCCCCCAATGAGATACCAATATAGGTAAACACAATACCTTTACCCGCACTCAGCACATCTGTTGCACCCAAGGCTTTACCAAATTCAGGAGCTTGTGTTACGAAGATCCCTACCACAAACCAGATGGGCAAACCTATAAGCAAACAATATAGATATCTTAGAAAACGTTCTTTCGAATTAAATAGCATACTGAGTTTTCCTTTTTCTACCTTCTTGCTAACAGCGCCCTTAAATAATCCAGATTCAAAAGTACCTGCTCGTAGTATAAGTAGTATTAAACCAATCCCGCCTCCTACAAAATAAGCATTTCGCCAGCTAAAATACTCAGCAACATAAAATGCTAAAACAGCGCCCAACACTCCCACTCCAGCTATAATCATTGTTCCATAACCTCGTTTGTCTTTATGCATGCTTTCGCTGACCAAAGTAATACCTGCCCCTAATTCACCAGCTAAGCCTATACCTGCTATGAATCGAATAATAGCATAGCTATGAACATCATTTACAAAACCATTGGCGATATTGGCTAAAGAGTATAATAGAATAGAACCAAAGAGCACTTTTACACGTCCAAACTTATCACCAATAACACCCCATAAGATTCCCCCCAAAAGCAATCCACCCATCTGCATATTAAGTACATACTCACCGTTTGTACGCATAGAAGCTTCGGGAATACCAATATCATGGAAACTTTGAATTCGAACAATAGAGAAAATAACAAGATCATAGATATCTACAAAGTAGCCTAGAGAAGCTACAATAATCAAAAATAAAAGTCTCTTATTACTTCCCATAGAATTTACCTTCTAAAACCTTTTTTGCTTTTTATCAACATCTTATAACCGCTTCTTTTCAGACTGATGGGCCGTTGAAGTTGCTGATCGGCATAACGGGCCTTCCGATAGGCTGCAAATACCAAGGTAGGAGTTAGCAAACCAATAGATCTTGTTTTGTTATCTCGATTTACGACAGGAATCAAATCAGTATGATAACGATCCATCATTTCAACAGCAAAACTTAATTGACTTTCCGGATAAAGATAAATGATCTTTTTATCCATCAACGCTTCAATACTCGCGTTTTCATCCAGTTCATTTTCCCTCAAGTCCTTTAGTTTTAATGTACCTGCCAGGTTTCCTTCATTATCTTTCACAATCAGTACATGCCGGTCGGGGCGGTTTAAAGTAACCCACTTTTTCACGTCGGCAATGCTTTGATTCAATGATATCTGAGGTTCCAAATACTCCATAACCTCCCCTACATGCATTTGTTGGAGAACATCAGGTTCATAAGCGTCAGGAGTTAGTATTCCTCTCCTTTGAATCTTCTCTGTCATGATAGTCCCCTTCATTAAGAAGAAAGAAACAAAATAAGCTGATGTACAGGCACCTAATAAAGGAAGCAAACCATGAGGTTGCATAGTAACTTCAAAAGCGAAAACGATGGATGTAAGCAACGCGCGTGCTGAACCGGCAAACATACTTGCCATACCAATTAAGGCACAGGTTGGTAAATTAATATCACTTTCCGGAAAAATATAAAGAATAATCATACCTAAGGCCAACCCTATAGCTCCACCTATGGTAAATAAAGGAGCTAATGTTCCTCCAGAAGTACCGCTACCTAAAGAAATAGACCAGGAAATAAACTTCAATACACCAAGTCCGAATATCATTTGTACAGGCAGATTCCCTGTTAACAAATCAGAAATATTAGAATAACCCACCCCCATAGTATATGGAGCAAAATAACCTACCACACCAATTGCGATGGCACCAATAGCCGGCCACCACATCCAATGTATAGGAAGCATTTCAAACCAATCCTCTATTAAATAGATACTTTTAGAAATAAGAGCTGCCAGTACACCAATAATTCCTCCCAAAGTCACATACCACATTAAAGCCTGATAAGTTGGCGCAGGAATATCAGGCATCCCAAACATCGGTTCTTGCCCAAACATTAATAAATGCATCGCAGCACCTGTAGCGCAAGCTAATGCAACTGGAATAATAGAACGTGGTGAGAATTCAAATAACAACAACTCAACAGCCAGCAGTACTGCTGCTACCGGTGTTCCAAAAATAGCCGCCATACCTGCTGTAGCACCAGCTGTAAGCATAATTTTACGCTCATTGGGCGTAATTTTCATGATTTGTCCAGCAAAAGAACCTAAAGCCCCCCCTGTTGAAATAATAGGACCTTCAGAACCAAATGGACCACCCGACCCAATAGAAATTGCTGCAGATATTGGTTTTAAAATGGTTATAATAGGTTTGATCTTACTTTCATTGGTAAGAACCTGCTCCATCGCTTCCGGAATTCCATGACCACGAATAGCAGTAGAACCCAATTTAGCCATAACACCAACAATGAGCCCCCCTATAACCGGAATTACAATAACCCATAATCCTAATGTATTACCCGCCGGAGTAGTTTCCTCAAATGAGAAATTTCCATAAAAAAAGAGGTTTGTAATAAGATGGATCAACTCTACAAGCAGCTTCGCAATGAAGCCAATGATTATAGCATTGAATACTGCCTGTGCACTTAAATAGAGAACCCTTTTAGAAACTGAAGGTGGTGTATCAATAAACTCTTGATCATTAAAGCCTAGAGAAGGAGCTATCGGGATGGGCTCCCTTATACCTTTACTTTTTCGCATTTAATTATATTTTCGACAAAAGTATTGTCTTCACAATAAAAAACACAATAAAATAGCATAAAAATAGCAAGAACAACTATTTATTTTGTTCTAGCTGTAAAGGAGCTTACCATTTTTAATAGTCGCAGGAGAAGTATAAGGATGTTCCTCCACTTTAGTTAACGACAAGATATGCAGCACATTCCAGCCATCTAACTTTAGGGCATCTGAAATCATACTTCGATGACAACGCCACCAAACCGCTTCCGAACACATAATGCATGTATTTTGATTCTTAGTACTTTCTTCTAACTGATCCAATGCTTCTCTAAATTCTTTAGTTTCCATATAATCGGCATATCCACGGAAAGAAGCATTCCGCCAAGCCGTGTTTTTAGAATCTTTATGAACCTTTCTTCTTCCGCCCAGAGCGAGTATGTGTTCATATTTAATACCATTAGCAGGCAATTCAACCTCCAGATTTTCTTTATTAAACTGAGGAAACTTTCGTGAACCTGGAAGACTCCTTACATCTACTAACAATTTAATCAAGTTCTGTTGCAGCAATTCTAGAAACTCTGAAAAACTACGAGTTGAATGGCCGATTGTCCATGCCGTAACCTCTTCCATCTCTTTATCATTTTTTATAGATCAACAATTTAACATCTATTTCAGATAAAGTAAGAATATTTACATAATAATTTTCACCGGCTATTTCTTCCAATAAGTATAATGGAACCCGTTTGTGATTCACATACAAAGCTTCATCGGCCGCTAGCTCTGGTAATATTTGCAAAATAGTTTGCATAGGGCCGGGCATTTCTAAAGCACGCACATCAATTTCACGAACATTCGCTTCCGAAAACTTACTATATTCCAGTTGAAAGGAAGCCTGATCAAGCATCCGGATATTATCATTTGTTTTGCGCTCATCATTTTTAACAACCTCTTTATCAGCAGGAAGTTTATAAAAATATGTATGAAACTCCTGTGTACTAATGGTTTTTGTAAAACTTTTTACGCCATCTTTTTCCAGTAACCGCACCAAAGGAACAGGAACAAAACTGTTTACGATACAAAGTGCGTTTCCAACCGGAACACTTTTAAAACGCTGTATGATTTGTTTTAAAGGATCTTGTCCGCCTAATAAAATCTCTCTTACATCAAATATTTCAATATGATCTGCTGAAAGACCCTTTAACCAATCAGGTGATTTCTCTTCTGGTGAATCTTCTTTCTTGAAATCTTTCAAAAATTTAAAACCCAATGGTGTTAATACCCTTTCAAAATCCTGAAGAGAACAGCCTCCCATCTTTGCGGCTTCGGCTATGGTTACACGGGAAGCCATTAATTTCCTTAAAATAGGGTTCTTAAGCTTCTCAAGAGGTTTAGACAATGAAGCAATTGCATCAATACTGTTCTTATTCTCTTTTAATAAATCGGATATGCGGGTATTTTCTGAGATATCCATGAGTTTTATTTCATTAATTAGAAACTACATTTATATAGGTAAATAAATAATAAAGTGCCCAACCCACAAAACCAATTAATAATATCCAAACCCAGTAAGGAATACTTTGTGGCGTTTCACTTCCTTCAATATAAAACTGGCTTGAATTACCTTTACCATAAGCATTGATCATAAGAGGAATTACACCATCAACAATTGCATCCTTGCGTAAGCCTTCAATACTTATAGCCGGACCGTTACGAACTTCAAATGGAACTATACGAATACCTTCTTTACCATTCGGGTCTTTACTTACTATCCTTAATGTATGTTTTCCATCGACTAGTTTTGTAGTATCCAATTCAAACTTTACAGGTGCCTGAAAAGACGCTATCGGAGTTGATTCATCGTCAATGAAAAGCAAAATGCTGCTTTTAGTCTTCATTCTTAAAGTTTATTTAATCGTTACTTAATATAAAACGTTTAATATGTGATTCTGATTTCTCCCCTGGTTTCACTAAAAACTTAATAGAGAAAAATAATGTTAAAGCTACAATGATTGCTATGATCCAAACAATCACCATATCCCAATTACTATCTGGTCCGCTTCCATGAGAAATACCTTTTAATAATGCAGGCTGTTGCTTTTCACAAGCCGGACAGGCGAAACCACCAAGAGCAACGAGTAAAAGCGGTAATAAGATTACTATCTTTTTCATGTCGTTCGTATTTTAATATTTATTTCTTAACCTTATCAATTAACTTTTGGATCTCATCTACAGTAACTGTTTTTGCATCATTTCCCCAGCTTGTTTTTTCATGGTTCATTATAGCTGTAATCTCTTCGGCAGTTAAATTAGCCATGGTTCCAACATTTGGCATCGGACCATAACCTTCATTAGCACGAGCGTTATAACCATTCATAATAATGTCCACAAATATCTCAGGATCCTCATCTAACACAACCTTACTTCCTGCCAGGGAAGGAAATGCACCAGGCAGGCCTTTTCCGTTCTGCTGATGACAGGCCTGACAATTGGTAGCATATAAGGCAACACCATCGGCAGCTATAACCTCAGAAGCTTCTCCTCCTGCACTAGTAGCAACCGCAGCACTTTTAGCATTTCGTTTATACAAAAACTCTGGGAAATCGGCACCGGTCGGTAATTCAGTTTGCTTTAAAGACTGCAAATAGGCTACCAAATTAAGAGCATCCTCTGTTGCAACCACCTTTTTAGTTTTATCTTTCAAAAACTGTTCCGGCACCGCGACAACCACATCATCCATCGTCGGATTTTCTTTTAGGATAAATAACCAGGGATAAGCAGGCATAATAGATTCACTAACTACAGTTCTTGGATTGTAAAGGTGAACTAAGTTCCAATCCTGACTAGGCTGGCGATTTCCTATATTGATTAAATCCGGACCTGTGCGTTCTGTTCCCATCAACGTAGCTGTATTACGCCAAACATCTTGTCTTTTTATATCTGCATAATCAGCTGAAATGCTTGGCCTTGAACCAAACATCTTATCCATATCCACATTCCTGACTTGTTGAGTATGACAAGCCACGCAGCCATTCGCAATATAAAGTGCTTTCCCCTTTTGTGCGGCCGCACTTAAAGGAACTGCATTAGGCAATGGAGCATTATCTTTTTGATTATTCAAGGCAGGCATAATCGCCACAAAGAATGTCAGAATCAAAAACAATGCTGCCGTTGTAATAAAGAGACTTTTATGATTATTAAAGAATTCCATTTTAAATACTGTTTACTGTTTGTTGATCAAGATCCTTTTCCAATTTTTGTATTGCTAAATCTTTTACATCAGGTGCAGGTTTAGAACCCCACATTTTATAAAGATTATAAGCAAATACTAAATGTGAAAGCCACATTAAACTTCCTCCTATTGCACGCCATAACCAATGTGGTGCCATCAAAACCACACTATCTAAAAATGGCTTTCCTTCCATCCATGACAAACCACGTAAAGTTCCTCCAATCATTAAAGGCACAGAATAAAACAGTAAACCAATAAGAGCCATCCAGAAATGAGCGCCCACTGTTATTTGTGGAGGTTCTTTACCGGTTAAACGAGGAATAATAACATACATACCTGCCCATATAAAGAAGGTGATGATGCCATACATAGTTAAGTGTGAGTGAGCTACCGTAAAGTCTGTGAAGTGCCAATACAAATTGGTTTCTCTAAAAGCTTCCGCTGTACCTTGCATCGATCCTGTAAAATAGAACACGATTCCAACAATAAAGAAAGGCAAAGTATAGCTATCAGTAATTTTATGCCATGCGCCTTTAAAGGTCATCACAAAGTTTGTTGTACCTGCAACGACCGGAATAACCATTCCAACACTTCCCACAATAGCTACTGTTTGTAACCACCAGGGAATTGCGCTAAATACAAAGTGATGCGTTCCTATTAAAGTATAAAATAATATTTGAGTCCAGTAAGCCAATATACCCAAACTGTATGAATAGATCGGTTGATTTAATTGTTGAGGGAGATAGTAATATACAATACCCAGCGTAAACATCATAAACCACATCCCTACACCCTGATGCATATAGTAGCCTTGTACAATCGTTTCACCAAGACCAGTTTGCCAGAACGGCAAGTAAGCAACCAGTGTAATCACAATAGCAAAAATCAGCGCTGCAACCATATACCAATTAGATATGTATATCTCTTTGGTCTTACGCATAGCAATAGTTTTCAAAAAATTATAAAGCGTGAGGATCAGTGCAACTGCAAACAATAGCATAATAGGCCAGATATATTCGCGAAATTCACCTCCACCATTATTAATACCAGCCATTAGAGCAATGGTTCCCAAAAGTACTGTTGCATTAATTAAGATTAAGGTGATCCATCCTAATTTATAGCTAAACAACACATTGTTCCCTACCCGGGGTACAGAGTAGTAACCCAAACCTAACATTCCCAAAGACGCCCAGCCCCAGAAAACGGAATTGGTATGAACCGGTCTTAGTCTTCCAAAGCTCAGCCAGCTAGCCTGATCGATATCGGGAGCTACAAATTTAATACCTACATATTCTCCAATGGATGTACCAAAAATCAACCAAAAGGTAGCTGTAGCTGCAAACCACAATACCAACTTAGCAAGCTTAGGATCAACAGAAGGCCTTTTCGTAGCCTTTTTCTTAACTGCAACAAATGGCAATGAAGTATCCGGATTCTCGGTTATCAAACCTTTCTTATCTATTACCGGCTGGTTTCCTGATAATTCCTGTTGCGAAAGCTGATAATCTACTGCCGCTTGTCTTCTTTGTATAGCTTCTTCCAATTCATCTTCAGGCAATGATTCAATATAATCAGCTAATTTCCTGGCTTCAATATGCTTGTTTTTATCACTGATCTTATTGATAGACTTCCTGACCCGTCCGGCTAGTAATAAAATCCCTACAATAATGGGTATAGCAATTAAGATCAAAGTAATAATAATACCCCCGCTAGACATTAATCCAGCCTCAGGGTCAACAGTTTCACTTTGTCCATAGCTCCAATGGCTAACCAAACACAGAACTGCTACAGCAAGACCACTCATAATATTTTTAGAGCCCGCTTTAAGAGAAGCCGCTTTCTCTCTAACCTTACGATATTCCTCTATTTGTTTACTATTTAAAGTGTTTATATAATGCTTAAATCGTTCCTCATTTTGAAATTTTATATTATCTGTATCATCTCTAATTTCTCTCATTTTTAATAGAACAAATACCGCAAATAGTAATACAATAATTATTACTATAGATAACAGAACAATAAAACCATTAATCCATAGGCTTGATATTGCCAATTGTGAAGTCTTTGAAATCATATTTTACAATTATTATATGATGCAAAATTAAATAATAATATTAAGATAAAAGAGTATTTTATCCTTTATTATTTAGACTCAAATAAATTAAAAATGATCAGGCAGTTTTTCTATAATTCCAGATAGCCCAACCATTCAATATGACACCGAAAGCAATAATATAAAGAAATTCAAGTGAACATCTACAAAACCACTACCTTTTTATTAACAGCATATATTTTAAATATTTGTAACAAACTGTTGTTCAATCTATCCTATATATATTATTCAGATATAATGAAACAGATCACCAATTTCTTTTGGTTTTGCAGCGGTGTACACCAAGAAACCCTGGAGAAATATCCTGCTGAGCACAACAAATACGTTGGTATTGGAGCAACTATCTTCTTCACAGCGCTCTTTGCTACTCTTTCAGGAGGATATGCGATGTATTTTGTATTCAGCGGAGGAAAATTAGCTATACTATATTCCCTTTTGTTTGGTTTGATTTGGGGATTAGCCATCTTCAATATGGATCGCTATATTGTATCCAGCATTAGTAAAAACAATTCCGGATGGAAGCAGTTCCTGCAAGCCACTCCACGGATATTACTGGCTATACTCATCGGTATCGTTATTTCACGCCCTTTAGAGCTTAAGATATTTGATAAGGAAATCCGCGAACAATTAAAGGTTACTTACCTTAATAGACAGCGAGCAAATATTGATACGTTAAATATAGCCTTTGAAAACAAATACGGCATTGAACTGGGGAAACTAAACGAACTAAAAACTGAACGTGATTCTGTAGAGTCAACTCTTAAAAGCGACCGGCTCAAGCTGAACTTAGAAACCTTTGGAGATAAGACTCCTGAAACATCCGGAATTGTAGGTTACGGCCCTTATGCCAAACGCAGGCAGGCTGATCTTGACAAACAAGAGCAATACCTGGATACCCTGCGTGCGACCATCCAACAGCAGGAAACCTTTATTCAACAGCGTAAACAATTCGATGGATTATTAGACGAGAAACTATTAACAGGAACGCAACTTGATAGTGTCGTTAACGTAGCCGGCTTTGCCAACCGCAATGCAGCCTTAGGTGACTTAAAATACAATGCAGACGGAAGTGAAAATACTACCAACTATTGGGCAATTACGTTTATCATGCTCTTATTTATCTTTTTTGAGTGCCTGCCAGTATTTGTAAAATTGATGAGTGCACGCGATGCCTATGATATTGACATCCAGAATATGCAATCAGTGGATGCGCATCGGTCAATAAAGAATCGTGATGCTGAAATAGAAATAATTGATGGCGTACACGACACCCGGGTTCAAAGCGGTATTGAAAAAGCCAAAAAGGAATACTTGAAGCCTTATTAATGCCTTAAAAATTACACACCTCTTTCTAATCCTTTTAGCGGAATACTTGTTTGTTTTGTATCTTTATACATTCACAATTAATTTCTATTGGATTATGATAGAATTTATTAAACAACCCTGGCCCTGGTACATTGGCGGTCCTTTAATCGGCCTAACCGTTCCAGCGCTTTTATTATTAGGCAATAAACACTTCGGCATTTCTTCAAACTTACGTCATGCCTGTGCTATCTGTTTCCCTGCAAAAATTCCATTCTTTAATTATGATTATAAAAAAGAGATATGGAACCTATTCTTTGTATTGGGAATCTTTATAGGTGGAATCCTTTCCGTATCTTTCTTATTGAATAACAGTCCGATACAAGTAAACCAAAGCCTTGTAAATAATTTAGCAATTTACGGAATTACAGACTATTCAAGTATGCTACCTCCGGATATATACAATTGGGAATTCCTATTTAGCCTTCGAGGGTTAATTATGATGGTAGGCGGCGGCTTCCTGGTTGGTTTTGGAACACGCTACGCAGGAGGTTGTACAAGCGGACATTCCATTATGGGGCTCAGCACCTTACAATGGCCATCTTTAATAGCAACAGTATTTTTTATGATTGGGGGAATAATCATGTCAAATTTACTCCTCCCTCTTATTTTATCTTTATAAATCAGGTTTAATAAATTCTAAACATGGCAACAGAAATAAACAATACTGATTTTGAAATACATTCATTAGATGCAACATACGCCAATGAACCTCAAATAGAACATAAGTTGTATTCTAATATAAAATACTTACTAGTTGGATCTATATTTGGTATTGTCTTCGTTAAATCAGAAGTAGTTAGCTGGTTTCGCATCCAGGAGATGTTCCGCTTCCAGTCTTTCCATATGTACGGCGTTATTGGCTCGGCAGTAATCGTGGGAGCTGTTTCAGTATGGTTAATAAAAAGATATAAGATCAAGACCATTTCCGGCGAACCCATTACCTTCAGCACTAAAAAATTCAATAAAGGACAAATCTATGGAGGACTGATCTTTGGCTTAGGCTGGGGACTAACCGGTGCCTGTCCAGGTCCATTATTTGCACAAATAGGAATGGGTGCCCTCGTCGTGATCGTAATCTTATTAAGTGCGATTGCAGGAACCTGGGTTTACGGCAAATACCGGGACAGCTTACCCCATTAACCTTAATTGTAAAATTTATACCTTAATAGTTTTCCACCTTCCTTTTTTAAACAGGATAAAACCTGCTATTGTAATAGCTATTTCTGCAATGGGTATTGCCCAAAAAACTCCGGTATAATTCATTCCAAGATGCTTTGCCAAAAAATAGGCTAAAGGTATTTGAAATAACCAGAAACCAGCTAAATTTATCCACGTTGGCGTCCAGGTATCACCTGCTCCATTAAATGAATTAATAAGCACCATTCCCATTCCGTAGAAAATATAACCAGTGCTCATAATGTAAATAGCCTGAATAGCTATTCTTCTGACTTCCAAATCATTTGTAAAAAAAGAAACAAATGTTGAAGCGAATGAAAATGAGATCAGCATAATTACGAACATATAGATCATATTGTATTTTGCAGTTTTAAGTACCGATTCTTCTGCCCGATCCAATTTGCCTGCTCCCATATTTTGACCAACTAAAGTAGCTGCAGCATTACTTAAACCCCATGCGGGAAGCATGAAAAACATCATTAAACGTAAGGCTGTCTGATAACCAGCTGAACCCTCATCTCCACCGGTTGTAGCTACCAATTCAGCCAGAAAAATCCAACTGCAGGACGCTATTACAAACTGCAATATCGCAGGAGCCGCTATCTTTACAATATCTTTAATCTGATTAAAGTGAGGAATTAGATACGACAGCTTGACCTTTAACACTCCTTTCCCATTAGTTAAATGATAGATTTGATAAATAACCCCGGTTGATCTTCCAATGGTCGTTGCCATAGCAGCACCTGTTAAACCGAATGCAGGTATCGGGCCAAAGCCATTAATTAAAATTGGACAACAAATTATGTTAATGGTATTCGCTATCCAAAGACTTTTCATAGCGATAGCTGCATTACCTGCTCCTCTAAAAATACCATTAATTAAAAACAGCAGCATAATGATAAAACTCCCTCCAACCATGATTTTCATGAAAGGAGTTCCATAGATAGCAGCGCTTTCAGTGGCACCCATAAGCATCAATAAATCAGTCGCATATATAAATCCGAAAATGCCAATAATTGTGTTAAATACAAAAGCAATCAGAACCGCCTGCATACCTGCACGTGCGGCAGCTTCAGGATTCTTTTCACCGATTCTGCGGGCTACAATAGCCGTAGCTGCCATACTGAGACCTATTGCTAAAGAATAAATTACAGAAAGCAAAGATTCTGTTAAGCCAACCGCTTGAATAGCGTAGCTACTTTCTTCAAGATGACCTACAAAATAAAGATCGACAAGGGCGAAAACCGACTCCATCAGCATTTCCAGCATCATGGGTATAGCCAGTAAGATGATAGCACGGCGAATGCTACCTTGTGTAAAATCCAGTTCTTCTCCTCGAAAAGACTGTTTAACCAAAGAAATAAAGTCAGTAATCCGATGACGTATAATAATCGTACGAGACATAAAGTAAAGGCTAATAAAGATTGAGGAAAACTACGGCAAAGACCCTAGTACAAAAGTTAAATAATAGGAGGTTGCCAAAAATAAATATCCAAAATGAATATCTGAATTCTTAGACTATGAATATTTTGGCAGCAATTAACTTCATAATTTCTAGGTTTTAGAAAATCAAAAGTAGAAAATAATTTTTAATTCACAATAATTTTTCAATTCAATATCCTACCCCATCCTATCAGAGCCTATACTTTATTATAACTATATAAATAGTTTGTCAACTAAATAAATAGTTTATATTTGTTTGTAAAAAGATATAATCCTTATGAAAATTCTTTCTCTATTATTAATATTAAATCTAACAGTCTTTTTTAATATCAATGCACAAAGTTTAACTCCTGATAATAAAAAGATACTGCTCTTATATGAAACCCAACAATTCTCCGAAGCTTCAAAATATTTAAGCCAATTTTATACCGATTCAAGCACCGATATTCGATTAATAAATAGCATTGCCTATTCCTATAGAATGGCTGGAGATTTTCAACAGGCGTCTATTTATTACAATAAGCTTTATGTATTAGACACACTAAACATTTCAGCTTTAACCAATTTAGCGTTCATTTATAATCAACGAGGAATGTATAAATCTTCTATGGATTTATACAAAAAACTATTAGAAATTGATAGCGCAAATATTGGCGCTTATACCGCTTTAGCAAATCTATCTACACGAGAAAAAGATATTATTAGTGCCTTTAATTATTTACATAAAGCAAATACATTGCAGCCTGCCAATAGTAATATTGCCTATGAGTTTGTTCAAATATGTTTGGATCTTAATCAAACTGATAAAGCAGACAGTGTTTTAACTATTGCTTTGGAAGGCGATCCTGAAAACGCTAACCTTTTATATTCAAAAGCAAAAGTATCTGACGAGCAAAAGAAATACAAAGAAGTAATAGCGCTTTCTAAAAAACTAATCGATCTTGGAGAGGATTCACAACCAATATGGTCACTGCTGGCCAGAGCCTACTTTCACCTGGACGATTTTAAGTCAGCAATACAAGTTTATACAGACGCTACGCTGAAATACGAAAGTTGGGGAGAAATGGATTATTACTATATGGCTATGTCTTGCAAAGCTTTAAAGCGTTTTGATGAGGGTTTAATGTTCATGGAAAAGACCCTTAAAGAAGCTATATCACCCAATACAGGCTTCTATTTCGCTAAGAAAGCCGACCTGTTAGCTGACTTAAATAAACCCAGTGCTGCAGCGGCAGATTATATAAGAAGTTTCCAGTATGAAGAATCTACGATCAATTATTTTAATCTAGCCGTTCTATACGATTTTAATTTACAAAACAAGACTAATGCTCTTAAATATTATACTTTGTACCTGAACAAAAAACCTCCTACGCAAGAAAAAACCTATATAGAATACGCTCAAGAAAGAATCAAGGCACTGAAATAATATATAACCATGAAACGATATTTAATAATACTTTTATTTCTATTAGTAGGTTGCTCGCCTAAAATCAACAAGAATCTTGAAGCAAACAACAATTTCAATCAACATTGGAATTCAGTATTGGATCTATTTGGCAGTCATAATAAATCAAATCAGTTTTATAGTATATCCAAAGCTCTTGAAAACTATCCAACTGATAATACGGATGAAGTAACTTATGATCCAGAAGGTAAAGTGATTGATGATAAAACAATCAAGAAAAACAGATAAGGAAAGCAACCTATCATCATTTAATGTTCATAAGTTTTCTAAGTCCGTTCATTTGCTTGATTACCGCTATACATGCCTTTTTTAAAGATTTCTGCTTCTTCATTGGTCACAAAAAGTACCAATTCAGTATCCTCGCCAGCAGTTATGGTGATTGCCTCCTCTTTGATAACCAAGCTGTCTTTTTTCCCCAATGCCATATTGCCGTTAATCGTTGCTTTACCTTTGAATACATACAACAAACTGGTTAAGTCATCTTGTGCTAGTTCGGGTAGAACTGTCTTTTGGCCTTTTAAAAGCTTCATATCATACAACCAAGTCTGGCTGCTGAATTGAAATTCCGTTTCGTTTGTTGGTGAACCTAATAAACGCCATTCGTTTTCACTGTGAATATTTTCCAGGTCCATGAAAACCACTTTTGGATTCAAATCTTTGGTTCCCGGACGGATAAAAATCTGCAAACCTTCCAATGGTTCTTCCGTTCCAAAAATCTTCTCTTCATGATAGAAAGATCTTCCTGCTTTCATGAACATCAACTTGTTTTTATCCACATTCTCTCTTATCCCTTCTGAATCCCGGTGTTCTGAAACGCCACTCCTGAAATAGGAAACAATTTCATCGTTTACATGCGGATGCATTTTGATTATCGTATTCCCGTGAAATTCCGGATGGTCAATTCTACCTATACTACCTATACCCGTATCCGCTTTAGAAAGAGCCAAACCAGGATATAATACCTTGATAGGACCATTACCAACAAACATGCTGTTACTTATTTTCTGTATCATAGTTCATTAGATTTAATGATATTATTTATTATGCAAAGTTATGTATATTTGCTATACGATCTATAGCAATAGTCAATAGTAAAGCAGCTATAAAAAAGTATAGTAATGGAAAAAGATATCGTATTGGAAAAAGAAAGTGAATTTATAGAAATACAGGCGGTGATGGATGCTCTTGAAATTATTGGAGGTAAATGGAAATTCCCTATAATATATACATTGTGCAAAGGAAAACGGAGATTTAAAGAGCTTGAAAACGATTTAAAAAGTGTCTCTCCAAAGGCATTGTCAAATGCACTCAAAGATCTGGAGATTAATGGGCTTGTTTCCAGACAGGTTTTCCCAACGGTTCCGGTAACAGTTGAATATAGTCTTACTGGATATGGCAAAGAACTTAAACCGGTACTTCTCTCTATACAAAACTGGGGAAAAAATCATCGTAAAAAAGTTATAAACGGTTCTTAACAAGAAAATATTCTTTATAAAATTATTCTTATAGTGCTTACTCCTATAACTGATTGTATAATAAAACTTTATACTATCAGTTAAGCGAATATTCGCATCAATTTGGAGATCAGAATCTTGTTATGAAGTCAAGCTTGAAATTTTAAAAAATAATAAACGATTTTTTAACCCCATTGTTAAACATGAACAGATCTGCTAGATCTGAGCTTATTTTTAATAAAACAATAGGAGGTACAACATGAGTAATATTCAAAGAAGGGATCAACGCGCATTATATGATCCATGGAAAGATTTTTTTGATGTAGGAAATATTTTCTCACCAGATTTAGTGCGACGTTCACAAAACAACATGCCTGCAGTAAACATTTCGGAAGATGATAAATGTTATTGTGTAGATATTGTTGCTCCGGGTTTCAAAAAGGAAGACTTCAAAATAAATGTGGAAGATGACATGTTAACCATTAGTGGTGAAGCCAAAAGTGAATCAACGGAGGAAGATGAAAACAAGCAATACAGCAGAAGGGAATACAGCCACAGTTCCTTCACCAGGTCCTTTAGGCTACCGGAAAATGCCAAGGATAGTGACATTTCAGCAAACTTCACGGATGGCATCTTAAAACTCAAGATACCGAAAAGCGAACAACAAGTTAAAGCGACTAAGGAAATCAAAGTTGACTAAAAAACTAAAGTTCTAAAACCGTTCCCTGCAAGGCATAACGGTTTTAGTGCTTTAAAACCAATAAATAACCCTCAATTCACTTCCTTTTACCTCTTTTAAAACTCTAATAATACTTCCTTCGTTGTATCTACGTTAAAAGGGCCAAAAAAACGAAGACTCAACGAAGGGATCACTCGGTATATACGGGATTATGTAAAGCAAGGTCATTACATGTCTAATGAGAGTTCTTAAAAAGGCTTTATTAATTTTTATGCTTATTCAAAAACTTTATTACTGCTGCATTAAATTCTTTCGGGGTTTTCACCGGTGCATAATGATCAGCATTCTTTAATATGATTAATTGAGACTCAGGTATCAGCTGATGGATGTAACGAGTATGTTCTTCTTTGATAACATCATTTTCTCCAGCCAAAATAAGTACAGGCACATTTATTTTAGATAATTGCTCAGAACTAATCTGCGGTTGTTGTAAAACAAGATCAGCTAATCTTAATTGATTAATAGCATAAGGATCGGTTTTATCAGCATACGTTTTTCGTCTTTCTTCAAATATTTTAATCACTGCCGGATCAATCGCTTCTTCCCCAGGAAATGCATTAGCTCCCATCGTTATTAATCTTTTGACTCGTTCCGGATGGTGAATAGCCATAGTTAAACCAGTATTACCACCATCACTCCAACCTAAAATATTGGCATCCTTCAAACCCAGTGTATCAATTAACTGAACCATATCTTCTGAAAAAAGATCGTAAGAATAATCACCCTGATAATTTGTTGTACTATTTCCATGTCCTCTGGTATCTACAGCGATTATTTGAAAGCGCTTTGATAAAGGACCTATCTGCTCACTAAAGGAAGCAATGCTTTCATTATTTCCATGTAAAAGAAGCAAGGGCTCTCCTTTTCCGTATATCTCATAATAGATTTTATCATTACCGAGATCCGCAAAATGTCCGTTAGTAAAATTATTCCCATACAAAGTTTTTTTGCCCATAAGCTTTGTAAGCAAGGAAACAGCAGTCATATCGATGCTGTCTTTCTCTTCGATTTGAACATCCCCCTTCTTAATGACAGATGCCTCCAGCTTTAACATCAGGTTAGAAGTATTGAGCTTCTCCCAGAAAGACTGGCTCTTTAAGCGATAAAAGCTAGACTTTAAAGGATTAGGAGCAGAAGGAATAAAAAATGTTGTCTTTACTGAATCTTCATGAACATAGTTTACATCTAGTATCTCAATACCAACTGCTATCTCTTTATATCCTTGTATACGAATGTTGTAATCTTTAAGATCGATGGTTCGTGGTTCTAACATACCGACTTTCCGAACATCATCTGGATAGACATCAAATACCACATCTTTTTCTATTATCCGCGTATCAGGTGTTCCTTCTTTAACATCGTATACATTCATGCGGAACTTGATATTTTCAATATTTTTAAACCAACCTGCATTCAATATCAGTTCACGAAGAAAAATGTCTTTATCAACTTTTAATATCATAGCCTGCTCCCTTCCCTTTTCATCACTTTCTTTTGGAATAGCTTTATAAAGGCTGGGTGCTACAATCAGCATAGCGCTGCTTTTTCCATAGGTTTTAATGGAAGGAGATTTAATACTAATTGTTACTTCAGATAGTAAATTAGGATCCGGAACGAGAATCACCTGATTATTTGTATTGGACAGGCTTTTAAGCTCTACTGCTAAACGCTTATAGCCAATAGCTGTAAAGATTACAGAATCTGTTTGAGAAGTTAATTTGGAGTCAAAAAACAATTGAAAATTACCGGCGCTATCAGCTACCGTTCCATACGATGAGTTTTTGATTCCGATGGAAACAAATGATATTCCTTCTTTACTATTTTCATTTATTATGCTGCCTTTAACGTTCAAAGTCTGGGCAGTAGTTGATAGAGGGAACAAAAATGCAATAAGAAAGATGCAGTAAAGGTATTTCATAACCTGCGTAAATTGATTTATAAATGGTTTTAATCTGGTTTAAAAACTCAACGAAATTAGTAATCAAGTGCAGTGTTGCATTATTTTTAACTTATTTTAACTCATTCAAATTAATTTCATACTTTGGCGTCATTAAAATCTCTTTATAAAATATTGATCCACTTTTTTACAGAAGCTATAACAGCTTTGTAAGCACCGTTCTATCTGTCAGATAAATACGGTATAACACATTAGTGACCTATTATTTATAAAGAAAAAATGAAACAAATAATAAAAATTGCCATTATAGGCGGAACAGGAAAATCCGGACGATATCTTGTTAAACAATTATTACATCAAGGTATTCCTTTTAAAATCCTTGTCAGAAATCCAGCTAATTTTCAGATTAAAAATCCATTAGTTGAAGTTATTAATGGTGATGTGAAAAACTATGAGGATGTATATTCTCTAATCAATGGTTGTAGTGCTGTAATAAGCACGCTTGGTTTGGGATTACCTGCAAGTGAAACTTCTATATTTAGTAAAGCAAGCATAAACATTATCCGAGCAATGAATGAATGTAATGTGCAGCGATATATTGTTACCACAGGTTTAAATGTGGATACCCCTTTTGACAAGAAAGGACCAAAGACAATGTTTGGAACCAATTGGATGAAAACAAACTATCCAAACTCTACTACTGATAAACAAATAGAATATGATATTTTGTTGAATAGTAATATTAACTGGACTCTGGTTCGACTTCCATTGATTGAATTAACGGATGAGAGGAATAAAGTTAATGTTAGTTTAGAAGATTGTATGGGTGATAAAATAGGCGCTACAGGTCTAGCTTATTTTCTTATTGATCAGTTACGTGATAAAACCTATATTAACCAAGCGCCTTTTATAGCGAGTCGTTAATACAAAAAGAGCCGCAATGTTATTGCGGCTCTTTTTGTATTAACGCTCTTATTGTTTAAGCGAAGAAGGCATTAATTTACCGATTATTGGGCTTGTCTTTTAATTGATCACTGGTAACGAAAACCTTCTTTCCTTCTTTATCAATGTAATAATATTGAGAGCGAGAATCAATATAAATGGTTTGGCCATCCGGGCCAACCTTATCTTTATAGGTTTTATCAGTAACTTCGGCGTAGCCTTTCGATGCTATTTCAGCCGTTTTATTAGCAACAGTATCTGCTACATTTTTAATACCCTCTTTTACCTCTTTCGCATCTTCTTTTAATGTTGAACTATCTCTTTGTTGGGCATAGCTATTTCCATAGAAACAAACTGCGGTCACACAAATCATAATTTTTAATAACTTTTTCATAGCATTTGCTTTTTAATTAACAATAACTATTTATACAACGTGCTATCTTTTAATAAGGTTTTAAAAATCTATATTTTAATATGATAAGCTTAACATTATCTGAATGTTAAATTAACGCTTCCTGCACTGGTAGATGCTTGAACATTAGCTCCTCCTCCATTAATACTGCCGTTTAATTTTCCTTTGCTATTGCTGCCTTGGAAATTTGCCAAACCATCAACATTTACATTAAAACCTTTCAAATCCAAATTGGCACCTGTATTTTGTGGTAATGTTAAGTTTACACTTCCAGCTGATGTTGATAAACGTACTTCTCCCGGCAACTCATTCAGCACAGCGGTCAAACTTCCGCCAGATGTTGAAGCGTTTACAGAGCAAATTAGATTCTCTAGATCAATACTTCCTCCCGATGTCTTGGCAATCAATGATCCTCTTATAGAATGACCCTCAATACCGCCGCCACTGGTAGATACATCAATATCACCATTTAGACCTTCCATTTTAATGGAACCACCCGATGTGCTCAAATTGATAGTTCCTTTACTATTATAGGCCCGAATACCTCCTCCACTGGTTCTTCCGGTAATATTTCCATCCATATTTTCAACTTCTAAACTGCCTCCACTGGTTTTGAAGTTTTGCGTTCCGGATAAATTAACTAGTTTAATACTTCCTCCGCTTGTCGTCAAATCAGTTGTTACTTTATTTCCTGTACGTACTTTAAATGAAATACTAACTGAATTTCTCCAATTTAAATTATTTCTTTGTTTGGCATAAGCTTCCAATGTGCCACCTCTTTGTTCTATCCTTATTTCATAATCGCGATCAAGGATCTCCTGTATTTCACCTTTTGATAAATTACGGTTATTATTAGGTTTTACATACATCTCAATTACAGCTTCTTGAGTTGCATCGCCTGCCACATCAATTGAGCCTCCTGAAGTTGATACCCTTAGATCTTGAACAGACGATACAGGATATGTATTTTTTGTTAATAGAATGGCATCACCGCTACCAACATCGCCATCATTAGCGTAAGCAATACGATCGGCTATAGATCCAATCATACATGAACTAGTAAGGAGTACACAAACTCCGGCTAGAAGTGTGAGTTTAGTAAAAAGTTTCATAGGTTTATTTATTAATAATTAAATGTAACATTCATATAACATACCAAATATACTTGTCTTGTGTAAAAGATTAAAATACTATTAGTTAGGTGTACTTATATGGTCGGTAAACAAGTATATTTTATCGGTAAGCATTTATATGTATAGCTTCATTAAGTCATAATCATTTACTTATAGTACATAACCGAACAGTCAAGTGTCCGATATCGAACAATTACTTTGCATTTAAATATTCAGGCAATTGGTTTATAAGTAATTAACAAGAATGGTATATTTGTGGTTAATCTTAACCAATGATCCAAGCACGTATTCTTATAATTGATGATGACCAGGATGTACTTACTGCACTTCGTCTTCTGCTAAAGAAAGAAGTAGCCGAGGTAATCATTGAAAAAAATCCAGAGAAGATACCGGCAATCTTATCTTCTGAAAATATTGACATGGTTTTATTGGATATGAATTTCAAAAGTGCCATCAATAGTGGAAATGAAGGTTTATACTGGTTAAGTAGAATTAAGGAACAAAAGAAAGATATCCTGGTAGTCATGATAACAGCTTATGGAGCTATCGATCTTGCTGTTCAAAGTTTAAAACAAGGAGCGGCAGACTTCATTGTAAAACCTTGGCTCAATGACCATTTGGTTGAAACAGTTAAAGAGTTGCTTTCGCGTAAAGAAAACAAAAACCTCAAGCCGAAAAATACCCAGATGGCATTAGCAGATATTATTGGTGAGTCTGATATTATGAAGGCCGTATTTTATAAACTAGGCAAAATAGCACCTACTGATGCGAATATTTTAATACTTGGAGAAAACGGGACCGGAAAGGATCTAATCGCTACCGCTATTCATAAACAGTCGAACAGAGCCAAACAAGTTTTTGTAAAAGTTGATGTTGGTGCACTTACGGATAGCTTATTTGAAAGTGAGCTCTTTGGACATAAAAAAGGGGCCTTTACAGATGCAAGAGAGGATCGTGAAGGAAGATTTGAATCAGCCGATAAGGGTACATTGTTCCTGGATGAAATTGGAAATATATCATTGCAGCAACAAGCAAAGCTATTAACGGTATTGCAGAATCGGCAAGTTACAAGATTGGGAAACAATCAACCTGTGGATGTAGATATTCGATTAGTATGCGCAACCAATATTCCCTTACAAGAACTAGCTAATGAAAATCGCTTCCGTAAAGACTTGATTTATAGGATTAATACTGTAGAAATTCAAGTACCTCCTTTACGTGACCGTGGAAATGATATCTTATTACTTGCTGATCATTTTATCAAAAGGTATGCTGATAAATACATGAAAGTTATTTCGGATATAGATAAAAAGGCAAGAAAAAAGCTATTAGAATATCATTATCCCGGTAATGTTCGCGAACTTCAATATAGCATTGAACGTGCAGTAATTATGTCTGAAAACTCCGTGCTTTCCAGTGAAGATATTATCTTCTCTCCTATTGAAAATGCACAGACTCAACTTTCCTCAGACAAGAATGCTCATAATTTAATTGAGTTAGAAAGAAACACCATCATTAAAGTAATTGAGAAGCATAATGGTAATATTTCTAAGGCTTCCAAGGAATTAGGTATCACACGTACTGCTCTTTACAGACGCCTTAGTAAATATAACATCTGATGAGAAAATTTCGTCGGCTAATCTTCTTCAGAGCATTTATGTTATTTCTAGGACTTACCCTCTTAGCTTATCTTCTCTTTAACGGTAATTATTTTTATGCTCTACTGCTTCTTCCTTTATGCATCTTACTACTTTGGTTTACTATTCGTTCACAAATAAGAACCTACCAGGAATTACAAGAGTTTGCAGAAGCAGCTAAGTACCGTGACTTTACGAGACAATTTGCATTAGAGCGCGCAAGTATAGAGATCCATCCTTTACGAGTTGCTTTTAACAACATTAATGATGTCTTTAAGAAAATAAGTAGCGAGCGTGAAGTTCAATATCAATACCTCCAAAAGATTCTGGAACTGGTAGATACGGCGATTATCTCATATGAAGAAGAGAGTGGAAAGGTTATGTGGATTAATGAATCTTTTAAGGCACTATTTGCCATTCCATATTTCTCAGCTATCCATGCGCTTGAAAAGAAAAACAAAGGACTTTATAATCAGATTATTGAATCGGTCCCGGGAGATAATGGTTTATTTACATTTAACACAGAGCAAGGCTCTATGAAGCTGCAACTTCATATCAGTAATTTTCAAACCGCCGAAGGGAAGTATCGATTAATTGCGTTACAGAATATAAATGCAGCTTTAGATGAAACGGAATCAAAAGCGTGGCAGAAGTTATTAAGCGTGTTAACGCATGAAATCATGAATTCCATTGCGCCAATCTCTTCTCTGGCTGATACCATAAAAAACCGGCTTGAAGGATTGCCTTACATGGAAGAATTGGAAGATATTCGTTTAGGGACTGAAACCATTAAGCACCGTAGTGAGGGATTATTAAAATTTGCAGGCACCTATCGCACCTTAAATAAAATAACTCAATTAGATTTAACTTCTATTAAGGCTGCTAATTTATTTGAGAACCTGTATCTTCTTTTAGAACCCACTTTAATACAAAAAAGCATAGAATTAGACATTATTCTAAAAGACCCTTCTATTGAATTATTGGTTGATATAAATCTAATTGAACAGGTGCTTATCAATCTTTTACTGAATGCAATTGAAGCAGTAAAAGATACTGATAATCCATATATCCGTTTACAAGCACTTCTTGTAAATGGAAAGGTTCAGATTAAAGTAAGCGATAATGGTACAGGTATGCCTCCCCATATTTTGGATAATATTTTCACTCCCTTTTTTACAACACGTAAAACAGGAAGTGGTGTTGGGCTAACTCTCAGTAAACAAATTATGCTTTTACATAAAGGAAACATTCTTGCTAATTCAGAAGAAGGAAAAGGCAGTACTTTTACTTTACAGTTTTAAAGACTGCCTTACCTGGGTTTATAAGTTAGATTTGGATTTGTCCATCTAATAACTCAATAATTCTACCTCCATAGGCAGCATTCTTTTCAGAATGTGTTACCTGAATAATCGTTACTCCTTCTTCTTCATTTAACTTCTTAAAAAGCTGCATGATTTCATCACCTTGTTTTGAATTTAAATTACCGGTAGGCTCATCAGCCAATAGAACTTTAGGTTTTCCTGCCAAGGCACGCGCTATACCAACAATTTGCTGCTGTCCGCCAGATAACTGATTAGGAAACAAGTCTTTCTTACCCACAATTCCAAATCGATCAAGCATATCAGCAACCACTGCTTTCCGTTCACCTGATTTCATGTTTTTATAAATCAATGGTGTTTCAATATTTTCAGCAACTGTCAATTCATCGATTAAATGATAAGCTTGGAAAACAAAGCCCATGTACTGTTTATAAATTTCGGAGCGTTTCTTTTCCTTCAGTTTCAAAACATCTTCGTTTTGAAAGCTATAAGTTCCTTCATTTGGCTCATCCAATAATCCTATAATATGCAATAAGGTAGATTTACCAGAGCCTGATGGCCCCATTATTGAAACAAATTCTCCTTCTTTAATAGACATATTAACGTCTTTCAATACGAATGCACGGTTACCACCCACATTGTACCACTTAAATATATTATTTAGTTCAATCATGTCAAAATATTGATTATCAGATTTAATTAACTGTAAGTTAAAAGTAATTTATTCTTCATGTAAGACATCTACCGGATTAAGATAAGCAGCTTTAACAGCCTGTATGCTTACTGTTATAAATGCAATTAGCAATGATAAGATTGCTCCCAATGCAAAAAACCACCATTGAATATCAATCCTATAAGCAAAGTCCTGAAGCCATCTGTTGGCTAACCACCAAGCTATTGGAGTTGAAATTAATATCGACAAACAGACAATTCTCAAAAATGGCTTATTTAGTAAAAGCAAGATCTCCTGAGAAGACGCACCTAAAACCTTTCGTATCCCTACCTCCTTCTGCCGTACACTAATACTATATGCCGCCATATTAAATAATCCCATCAGAGCTACTAAAATTATAAGGATCGTAAAACCAGTAAATGCACGTTGTAATTGTTCTTGTTTTGCGTATAAGGTGGCGTATTTCTGATTTACAAATTCGTATATAAAATGATCTCCATCTATCTTATTGATGGATCTCCATTGTGAGGCTAACATAGCCAAAGAAGTCTGTATATTTCCTGAGGATATTTTAGTTAAAATCTCAACTTTAGGGATTTGGCAGCTATTATTAATACTGTATATCGTTGGGTTTATTAATTCTTCAAAACCCAATGTTTTACTATCTTTAACAACACCAATAACTTTGAAGTCTGTATTACATCCATGTATTATAGCTCCTATGGGATTCTTTAACCCCAATTCCTTTACTGCAGTTTCATTAAGAACTGCAGCATTCTGTGTATCAGCAGGAAATTCTAATGAGAAAGTTCTGCCTGTCAGCAGTTTCATACCCATTGTCTCAAAATACTCGAAATCAACGCCTATATGATCAAACTTAAACATCCGATCGATATACTGAAAATCGTATGCGTTAGGAGAATGTCCTCCGGGTACAGTTGTAGCCACCGTAACACTTTCAATACCGGGAATGGCTTTCATCCTATTTCTAAATGTAGTAAAATCAGCCGCTTTATTTAAAGTTGCCAGATTTTTAATATAAACTACCTGATCTGCGTTAAAGCCACGATCAGCAGTTTCAATAAAATTCATTTGCTTATGAATCACAATCATTACGCTTATGAAGCCAAACGCTATCACAAATTGAAACACTAATAACAGGTTACGAAAATATTGAGTTCGAGGAGAATTTTGATGCCTTCCTTTTATAATTGTTATAGACTCGCTTTGAGATAAAATGAAGGCTGGATACAAACCTGAAACGACGGAAGTCAGTATAACTGCTATTAACAATTGAAAAAGAATCGATTCATTAAATCCAAAAACAGAAAGATCATATTGAAAGTTTTTGACCAAAATATTAGTTGTGATACTAACGAAAAATACTGCTATACAAGCTGCAATAAAACACTGGATAAATACTTCACTGAAAAATTGAATAATAAGTTTAGCGCGGGTTACACCGAATATCTTTTTCATCCCAATCTCTTTTGTCCGTTTCTGAGCAAGGACAAGCATTAAATTGGCAAAGTTGATTGCGGCTAATAGTAAAATGATTATTGATAAGGCTCCTAATGCAATTACAATCTTATAGCCTGTAGAAGAACCGTGTGTGGGTCTTAAATGCAAATTCTTTAGAGGTTCCAGATAAATACTGCTCTTCGCAATCGATGAATTTATATTTTCTGTTTGCTTAGAAATTGAATTTGCAAAAATATAATTAATATGAGCTGTTAAATCATTTATATTCGTTCCAGGTTCTACTTGAATGAAGGTTTGTACATTTGTATCATCTGATAAATTGGCACCAAGTTCTTTTACAAAACCAATACATTCAAATTCAATATTAGATAAGCCCGGTGCGGGACCAGTAATTCCGCTAAGTTGCAATGGGAGACCACTTTCCTTATTTCCCATAATAACCCATTCATCTTGAATATTACTATTATCCGGAAATAGTTTTTGAGCAACATCTGGTTTAATGAAAACGGTCTGTCCACTTATACTGTCTAAATCAATCCCTGGAGTTTTAATACCAAACATTTCAGCAAAAGCTATGTCGGCTCCTATCCAACGTTTAATAAAGAAAACGTCCTCATCTGAATTAAAAGGAACCTCATAAGGAAAACTATTAACTCTTGCTATTTTTACAACTTCCGGTAACTGCGCTTTTATAGCAGGTCCCAATGAAACCGATGTTAAATCTGAAGCCTTTCCTTGATTTGTTAAACCAACTAAGTAAATATCTTTATAATTTGGATTCCATGAATCATAACTTTGCTCATGATTAATATATAAAGAGGCTAAAACGAAACCAGCAAAACCTAAGGCTAAACCTAGAATATTTACGATTGTAAAGACTTTGGTTCGAAGTAAGAACCGCCATGCTATTTTAAGATTATAAAGATTCATGTCTAATTATTTAGCTTAGAGATCTATTTATTTAGTTAAAAGTAATAGGCTTTCCCAAATAGAAGTCGATTACCTTGCTCCTGAATATCAGGTTGTACCTTGCCTGGATAAAATCAAATTCTGCCCTGTTCATATTCGTCTGCGAAGTGCTCAACTCGATGGAATTGGCAAGACCAACATCATATCGCTGTTTCAAAACATCGAAGGCTTCTTTGTTGGCCTCAAATGCCTGCTGGGTTGAATTGTAGCTCTTCTCTGCAGAACGGAGGTCCAACACTGCCTGGTTGATAATCTTGCTCAGGTTGTTCTCAGACTGGCGCTCATTCAACAAA